>Ga0247839_1002651_pt1 | contig 26244 bp, 31 predicted proteins | sample LaCruzMarch2015__6_FD_192405 | JGI IMG/M metagenome (GOLD analysis project Ga0247839, IMG submission 192405) | Freshwater microbial communities from meromictic Lake La Cruz, Castile-La Mancha, Spain - LaCruzMarch2015_16m | ecosystem: Environmental > Aquatic > Freshwater > Lake | place: Spain... | reverse complement strand
GCGACCCCGAACCGGAGGCCACCGTGGATCTCACCCCCCGCGAGAAAGACAAACTGCTGCTCTTCACCGCCGGCCTGCTCGCCGAGCGACGCCGCGCCCGGGGCCTCAAGCTCAACTACCCGGAGGCCATGGCCTATATCAGTTGCGCCATCCTGGAGGGCGCCCGCGACGGCCGCAGCGTGGCCGAGCTGATGGACTTTGGCCGCACCCTGCTGACCCGGGCGGACGTGATGGACGGCATCGCGGAACTGATTCACGAGGTCCAGGTCGAGGCGACCTTTCCGGATGGCACCAAGTTGGTGACCGTGCACGATCCGATCGTGTAAACGCACGTGAACCGAAAAGCCGGAAAGGTGGAAAGCATCGATGCTCCGACGCACCCGCTTGATCGCGACCCTGCTGGTCCTTGGACTGCCCTGCCAAGCCGCCGTAGTAGCAGGATCGGACCACCCGGACGAGGTGATCGTAGAGAAAGGCAAGCACCAATTGCACTGGACGCGCGGCTGCATTGCCGTCTCAAACGCGGAGATCGACGAACTGTTCGCCCAAGTGAAGACAAATACACGGATCAGAATTCTGCCGTGACTGCCCCTTATTGCCCCTGTTGCTGGAGACTCAAGCGATGATTCCAGGCGAAATCCTCGTCGCCCCCGGCGAGATCGAGACCAATGCCGGGCGCCCGGCGCTCACCGTGGCGGTCGCCAATACCGGCGACCGGCCCATTCAGGTGGGCTCGCACTACCACTTCTTCGAGACCAACGCGGCGCTGCACTTCGAGCGTGAACCGACCCGCGGCCAACGGCTGGACATCCCGGCCGGTACCGCGGTGCGCTTCGAGCCGGGGCAGACGCGGACCGTGACACTGGTCCCCTATGCCGGGGCCCGCCAGGTCTATGGCTTCAATGCCCGGGTGATGGGCGCGCTGGATGGAGCAACACCATGAGCCGTATCGATCGTGCCGCCTATGCCTCACTCTACGGCCCCACGGTCGGCGACCGGGTGCGCCTCGGTGACTCGGAGTTGATCATCCAGGTTGAAGAGGACCGCACCATTTATGGCGACGAGGTCTCCTTCGGCGGCGGCAAGGTGATCCGCGACGGCATGGGCCAATGCCAACGTGAGTGCCAGGCGGTCGCGGACCTGGTCATCACCAACGCCCTGATCCTGGACCATTGGGGCATCGTCAAGGCCGATATCGGCATCAAGGACGGACGCATCTGCGGTATCGGCAAGGCCGGCAACCCGGATACCCAGGCGGGGGTCGATATTCTTATCGGCCCCGGCACCGAGATCATCGCCGGCGAGGGCCAGATCCTGACCGCCGGGGGCATCGACGCCCACATCCACTTCATCTGCCCCCAGCAGGTGGAGGACGCGCTGATGTCGGGGATAACGACGATGATCGGCGGCGGCACGGGTCCGGCCACCGGCACCAACGCCACCACCTGCACCCCGGGCCCCTGGAATCTCCACCGGATGCTCCAGGCGGCCGAGGGACTGCCGGTCAACCTGGGCTTTCTGGGCAAGGGCAACGCCAGCCTGCCGCTCCCCCTGGAGGAGCAGGTACGCGCCGGGGCCATGGGGCTTAAGCTCCACGAGGACTGGGGCACCACCCCGGCCGCCATCGACTGCTGTCTCGGCGTGGCGGAGCTTGCCGATGTACAGGTCGCGATCCATACGGATACCTTGAATGAGAGCGGCTTTGTCGAGGACACCATCGCCGCCTTCAAGGACCGCACCATCCATACCTATCACACCGAGGGCGCGGGCGGCGGCCATGCCCCGGACATCATCAAGGCGGCGGGGCTGCCCAATGTGCTGCCCTCCTCCACCAACCCCACCAGGCCCTATACGGTCAATACGGTGGACGAGCATCTGGACATGCTGATGGTCTGCCATCACCTGTCGCCGTCGATTCCGGAGGATATCGCCTTTGCCGAGTCGCGCATCCGCCGCGAGACCATCGCCGCGGAGGACATCCTCCACGACCTGGGCGCCTTCAGTATGATCTCATCGGACTCCCAGGCCATGGGCCGGGTCGGCGAGGTCATCACCCGCACCTGGCAGACGGCCCATAAGATGAAGGTGCAGCGCGGCGCCCTGAGCCAGGACCCGGCCGCCCACGACAACTTCCGTGCCAAGCGCTATGTGGCCAAGTACACCATCAACCCCGCCATCGCCCACGGGATCGCCCACGAGGTCGGCTCGGTGGCCGTCGGCAAGCTCGCCGATCTGGTGCTGTGGCGGCCCGCCTTCTTCGCCACCAAACCGAGCCTCATCATCAAGGGCGGGCTGATCGCCGCCGCCCCCATGGGTGATCCCAATGCCTCCATCCCCACCCCGCAGCCGGTCCATTACCGTCACATGTTCGCCGCCGTCGGCGGGGCCCTGTCGGCGACCTGCATGACCTTCGTGTCCCAGTGGGCCATGGACGCCGACCTCGCGCGGCAATTGGGGCTCAAGCGCCTGATCGGCACGGTGCGCAACACCCGGGCGCTGCGCAAGTCGGACATGATCCACAACGACTGGCAGCCGCTGATCGAGGTCGACGCCCAGACCTATGAGGTGCGCGCCGACGGGCAGTTGCTCACCTGTGAGCCGGCGACGGTGCTGCCCTTTGCGCAGCGGTATTTCCTCTTCTGAGCCGCCGCGCTCCTGCCAGGCGCGGGACCAGGGGAATTGGCAACGGATTGCCGATGAGTGACGGCCGCGAATCGCGTATGTACCGCATCATTATCGTGTACGCGATTCAGTCGCCCGGGAGCGGTAGATGCGCATGGAAGATCGCAACGACAATTCTGTTACCAGATTCGGGAATCGGTGGATGAATATGGATGCGGTTGATATGTGGTTCGATCTTGCCGTGCCATTGACAGTAAAGGGTTCTCCCCTTCAGCGTCCGTTCCCGTGCCTGCCGACAGGTCTTATGCTGAGCGACGTTTGCATTCTCGGGCGCCATTTCAAGGCCACATAAGCTGAACCGCCGCTCGATCAGGCGCTGGTCTGGACGCCCCTCTATCGGCGGCCGGCGGTCGAGTTCGGTTTCCAATGGGGACGGAGCCATGAACACCCACCAACCGTGATCGTCAAAGCCGTCGAGGTATCGACGCAACTCTTCGCGAACCCGCGTGTAGCCACCCTCAAAGTCGGAGAGCCCCCGCCATACCCCCGGCAGGAAGAAAGTATCCGGATAGGCGTGCGGAGCAAGCCGTTCGAGCGTCGCCGCCGTGTCGCGCTCAACGTCGATGGCGGAACGAAAAAATGCCCGATGGCCTCGCTCGTCGATGACCCAGTGAAGTTTGACCGCACCCGCCGCTGAGCCGGTGAGATAAACACCAGAGCGTCGTAGGGCGAGACAGGCGACAGCCCGACCAGCACGCACCCTATGGTGAGCCCAGTAAACGTCGGCGTTCTCGGATGCGGGACCTTCGCCCACCACGATTTCGGGATACTCCATTCCCACCGGCCAGCTTTCCTCGTCCAGGTAGCGCGTAGCTCTGCCCAACGCTGCGGCTAGCTTTTCCAGAATCTCATTGTCGAGCTTCACCGCGGCACCCGGCGACAAGAGTTCCCAGACGCTCAACCCGCCGAGCACCGGACGCGTGTAGATGTCATCGCCGATCCATACCCGCTCGCCCCGCGACTGTGCAGTTGTTACACGCTCAAGAAACGCCCCCAACGCCGAATCGATCTCGGCTTCCGACCATCCATCAAAGCACCACTCAGAGCCATCGACGACGAAGGCCACGCATCACCTCTGTCGACGTATACGGCCAAGCGCCGAAACGTCGATCTGATATTGGTCAAAGAAGCCACGGGGCCAGTCGGAGACCCCACCCATCGCCGTGAAGAGCAGTGGGGTCACCCGAGCCGTATCGCTCTCGTCCGAGTCGAAAAAATGAACCGTCGCGTGTTCGCAGGGCAGATAGCGATGCTCGCCGATCGCCCGGCGGACACCATTCAGAACATGGTCGGAGTGGGTTTCAACGATTACCTGAATACCGCAACCAGCAAGCCACGCGAGATACACCCCTATACGCGATTGCCCCGCGGGATGTAGATGTGCCTCCGGATTCTCGACCACAAGGAGGCCGCCCGGCGACGCGACAAGGCCTGCAAGCACAATCGGCAAAGCATATGACACGCCAAAACCCATGTTCGGCGCCCGCACCCAATCCCCACCCGGCGCGCGAAAGCGCAGTGCCGTTACCAAAGTGCCGGGGAAAGACTCCGTATCAATCTCGACCGCCTTAACGATCTCGCCGAGCCATCGCTCCAACTCGTACTTCAACAACGGCGCAGTGCCCGGTTCCCGCTCTGGATGGAGACGCTGGGTGTCATTGAGCGGCCGGTCGCCCAGAGCGGCCAGGACCTGGGCGCAATACTCGCCGCGTACGCCTACCTCCAGGGCATCGGCAGGCAGCGCGGACGCGCCCAACACGCTGCGTGGCCCTAAGCGCTCGGCGCAGAGGTAGGTGAAGGCCCGCGACGCCCGCGTGAAGGCAAACGGCGGATTATCGGGACGCGCCGCCACCTCCAGATAGAGCGCCTCTGGGGCATTCGCCGGAACGCCGAACCGCCAAGACGCAGTAGTCTCGTCGCGATCATGCCGCATGTCGAAGTCAATATCACCTTCCGCTCCCCAGTTATGTACGTCCTCTGCCGTACCGAGTTCCAACCCGACCGGCCCATTGAGCCGAATCGATTCTGCCGAATCTTCAATCGAGGCCTCGCGGGCCAGGACGAGCGCATGGATTACCGAGGTCTTACCCGTACCGTTGAGACCGGCGAGCACGACCAAGGGTGCCAGATCGAGCGCCTGATCGGCAAATCGCTTGAAACCACGGATGTGTAGTTGGTCGATCATCCGACAGCCTCTGCGAGGATTTCGCGGGTCCGGCTCAGGCGAAGACTGATTTTGATCGGATCGCCCGTTCCGACGGCAACCGCACGCGTATAATCGTCGTCGTCGAAGGCCGCGCGGAACTTGGCCACAATACGCCTTGCCTTCGGCGCCAACCGTTCCAGGGGGTACTCAGCCAACGCGATTGCCTGAGCCTCGAACACAGCACGGTTGATTGGCCCACGACGCCCGTGTCGGGGCCAACGCCGAAATGCCGCGTCTCCCAACACCTCAAGGGCATTTGTCATAGCCCGATTGAAGCTCTCTTCCAGCTTGGCGAGTCTTGCGTCAGTGATGGCAGCACTCCCATCCGAACCGCCGTCGATGCTTCGCGTGAAATGGAGCAAAAAAGCGTCCAGACTCTCGTGCTGCCGGTATTCCTCTTCGGAAAACGAACTGAACGCGCAGAATCGCAGTGCCAACTCCCGGTCCGCCATCCGCTTGCTGTCGCGCACCAGTTCATTCGGCTCGTCGGGCGACGCCTTCCAGAAGTGCCTGCCCGTAGCCTCGTCAAATGCAGGCAACTCCACGAGTCGCTTGAGTAGATCGCGAGAGCGCGACTTGCTCATCGCATGCCGAATCTCTTGCGCGGAGAGCGGACTGCCAAGGGTATTGACCCTACTAAAAATGTCATATTTTACCTCGTCCGGGGTCTGGGGCTCGATAACGTGGACCACGATTTGCGTCGCGCGAAACCGGCGGACCATCGCGGGGTCCATGGAGGAATAGGTGTGATCCTTCAAATCCCGCAAATACTCGAGGTCATCCTCCCGAAGCGTGTGCCCATCGGACACGAAAAGCCGAACCGTCGAGAGACGCTGAACTCCATCGACAACCTGGTAGGTTCCGTTGATGTCTTGGTTAAAATAGAACGCGGGCAGCGGAATACCGAGAAGTATCGACTCGACGAGCCGAGTCCGCTGGCGCTGCTTCCAGACATAATCACGTTGAAAATCGGGCGTAAGATCGATATCACCCTCGTTGATCTGATCCACCACTTCACGGAGCGTGAAGTTCTTGGTTGAAATCCGGATCTTCTTCGGGTCCCATGGTTTGACCGCCGCGCCCCCGGATCCGGTGTCCTCGTCCTCCATTTCGGTCGGGGGGGATCCGGCCAAGTCGCTGTCAATCGTCATATTGCGGTCCCGCTCTCTAGGAATGGCTTGGAGGCAAAAATGTTGGTTTCAACTCAGGCGGCTCCGCGACACCCGACGATCCTGCCGAGGAACGCGGCCCATCGCGCCGCGAGAACGGCGCCTCGGGCCCTAAGGCCCCAGTAGGCGAATAGTGCACGGACGCATTTGTTCAGGTCAATCCGAACGCGTGGAGAATCGCCCATCGGAAGGCCCTCAGCCACGCTGTCGCGGGGCGTGCACGGGGCGCCCGGAGGGCGTAACTCCGGCACGCCCGGCTGGCTGCGCACTCCTTCGCCGGGAGACGCCGCTCCGACAGAGACGGGGGCCCACGCCCGCCCCTCACCTCCCGCAGGCGGGGGCACCCGCCCCGCGCAAGCGGCGCCACCCGGGCTTCCCGTCCAGCCCGATCGCGGCGGGACGCCGCTCCCACCGCTTGGCGGGACCAAAACACGGTCGACGCCTTGAAGATATCCGGGGGCGGGGCGTAGCATGGGAGCCCGGCACTCTTAGCGCCGGCACGCCGCTCCCGGGCACCCACCCACAGGGCCCCAGCCCTTACGGCCCCACCTTTTTCAACCTCGGGGAGATGACTCGATGTTCAAAGAAGAGCGTACCGAATCGCACTTCGACTGGTCCATGTTGGGCAACCTCGCGGAGGGTCGGCCCAACCTGGGCGACTCGATGAATGTCGCGGTCTATCGCCTGATGCAATTTACGCTGCGCGACGTGCTCATCCAACGGATGGGGGTCGCGGCTGCGGACCGGGTCTTCTATGACGCCGGCCGCGAGGCGGGGGTGCAGTTTTATGCCCATGTCCTGACCAAGAAGGGCAGCTTCCCGGACTTCGTCGGCGATCTTCAGGACGCACTGCGGAAATTGAATATCGGTATCCTGCGCGTCGAGCAGGCGGACCTGGAACGGCTCAGATTCACCCTCACGGTGGCCGAGGATCTGGATTGCTCCGGGCTGCCGGTGTGCGGCGAGCAGGTCTGTACCTATGACGAGGGGTTCATCCATGGCCTGCTGAGCTCCCACACCGGGCGGGAATTTGCGGTGCGCGAGGTCGATTGCTGGGCCTCGGGGGACCGGGTGTGCCGCTTCGAGGCGCACGCACTCTGACGCGCCCGCACCGCCGCCGACGACGCATGGTCACCGTTGCCGAACACCACCTGGATCAGTTGACCGCGACACTGTCCCGGATCCTGCGCGGTGAAAAGCCGCCGCCGATGGTCTTGCCGGCGGATTATCCGCAGGACGAGTTCAATCAGTTTGTCGGCTATTTCAACCGCCTCGTCATCGAGTACGACGACTTCGCCGACTTCATGTATTCGATGGCCCGCGGCGAGCTGGACCGCGCGCCCCCGGCGGGTAAGATGCGGGTGCTCCAATCCTTCAAGAGCCTCCAGGCCAACCTGCGCCACCTGACCTGGAAGACCCAGCAGATCGCCGCCGGGGACCTCTCCCAGCGGGTCGATTTCATGGGCGATTTTTCGTCCGCCTTCAATGAAATGACCCGGCAGTTGCAGCAGGCTTTCGCGGATTTGCGGCAGGAAAAGGAGCGCTCCGAGCAACTGCTGCGCGACCTGACCGACAGCATCGCGTATGCCCAGCGCATCCAATCCGCCCTGTTACCCCCGCCCGGGGTCCTGGATGACTATCTGGCCGATTCCTTCAGTCTGTGGCTGCCGCGCGATATCGTGGGCGGTGATATCTATTGTCTGGAGGCCTGTCCCGAAGGCGGCCTGGTCGCACTCCTGGACTGTACCGGGCATGGGGTACCGGGCGCCCTGATGTCGATGCTGGCGGTCACCGCGCTACGCCGGCTCATCCGCGATGAACACTGCTACGCACCCGCGCTCTTATTGCAGCGGCTCAATGAGTCGATCCGCACGACGCTGCGTCAGGATACCGCTGCCGCCCCCTCGGACGACGGACTGGACGCGGCCATCTGTCTGATTCAACCGGACCAGGGGCGGCTGGTCTTTGCCGGTGCCCACTTGCCGCTCTATATCGTTACCGATGGGCAACTGGCGGAGCTGCGCGGCGATCACGCCAGCCTGGGCTATAAGCGCTCCAAACCGGACCATTGCTTTGCCAGTCACAGTGTGGCGCTGCAGCCGCGACAATCATTCTACCTGTGCAGCGACGGACTGCTGGACCAACCGGGCGGCCCGCGCGGTTTGCCCTTCGGGCGCGACGGGCTCAGGCAGGTGCTGGAGCGGCATTGGCGCGCACCCTGCGCCGGTCAGCGCGACGCGCTCCAGGATCACTTGCGTATCCATGCCCAGACGCACGCGCCCCGGGACGATGTGACCGTGCTGGGTTGGCAGGTGGCCGGCGAGCAGGACCAAGCCCCCGCCGCCGGGCCCTAAGGAACGGTTCACTATCTTGACTCGATACCAAGCCCCAGGAGTGGCCGATGCCCACCATCGATCTGTTCGAACTGCGCAACAACTTCGCCCGCCATGACGTGCTCATCGGCTTCAATGGGCCCTTCTCGCATGGCCTGATCGAGGAGTTCGGCGTGGCCGTGCGCCAACACCTGGAGCAACGCGCGGCGGAGCATTCGGCCCCACTCGATGTCTTCGCGGTCTATGTGGAGTTGGCCCAGAACGTCCGCAACTATATCACCGCCAAGGGCTTCGTCCCGGGTCAGCCGCATAACCCCGACTGCGCCATCATCGCCATCCTGTGGGACGGCGAGCGCTTCGCCGTGGGGGCCGGCAATGTGGTCGTACGCGCGGATGCGGCCGGACTTGCGGGGCGCATCGCTGAATTGAATGGGCTGGATAAGGAGACCCTGCGCCGCCGCTTCAAGGAACAACTGCGCGCGCCGCACCAGCCGGGCAGCCGCGGCGCCGGCCTCGGTCTGCTGGACATCGCCCGCCGGGCCGCAATGCCGATACGGCTGGCACGCACCCCGCTCACCGATGAGTGGGAATTCGTCAGCCTCCTGGTGCGTATCTGAGAAGACCGATCATGGAATCACTCGACCTGCCGCAGACCCGCGCGACCCCGCGCGTATCCTTCGCCCCGCAGACCCGCACCCTGACCCTGCAGGGCGAGTCCTACCCGGAAAACTCATTTCAGTTTTTCGAGCCGATCCTGGCCTGGGTGGACGCCTATCTCGGCGAGCGCCGGGAGGCCATCACCATCGCGGTGAATATGCCCTATATGAACAGCAGCAGCACCAAGTGCATGCTCGACCTGCTCGACCGCTTCGAGGACGCCTGGCGCCACGGCCAGCCGGTCCTGATGCATTGGTATTATGACCCGGACAATGGCCGGGCACTGGAACTCGCGGAGGAATTCAGGGAAGAGGTCAGCTTCCCGTTCGAGACGGTCCCCGCCCGTGGATGACTCGGTCGACCTCGATGGCGGCAGCGGGCTCGGCGACGGCGTCGGCCCCGCCGAGGCGGCGATCGCCACCCGCGCCCAGGCCTTGCGGGCCGCCGTGGCGGCCGGGATGCCGGTCGACTGGCCGGCCGAGTATCGGCTGCTGTTGGAGCGCCACGGGCGGCTCGCCGCGCGGCTGGATAAGGTCCTGGCGATTGCGGACCGCTATCAGGCGTCGAGCCGCGACCTGATCGAACGCCTGGAGACGGTCAATGGGCAGTTTCACCGGTTGCGCGAGTTGGGGCTGCCGGTGTGCCGCTATTGCGGCCGGATTCACCTGGACGACCACTACCAGTCCCGGGTCGGAGAGTTCCTGAAGCACCACGCGGACCTGGGGCTCGCCCGCGGGGTCTGCGCGGGCTGTCTGGAGGAGCGTTACGGCGGCCGGGTCCGGGCGCCGCTCGCGGCGCCCGCGGGGCCGCGCCCGGTCGGCGCGCCGGTGTCCGACAGCGCGCTCGAGCGGGTGCGCGCGACCCTCTCCGACCCGGCGCACGCCGGCACGCCGCTGGCCGCGCCGCTGGCGGACCTGGCGGAGCGCTATGAGAAGCTCCTGCGTCGGCTGAACAAGCTGGTCCTCATCAGCGACCGCTTTCAGGAGCAACTCCAGAACAGCAACCTGCGCCTGGAGCACTTGGCGAGCACCGATGTATTGACCGGCCTCACCAGCCGGCAGGCCATGAAGACCTGGCTGGAGGCGCAGATCCGGCGGGCCCGTATCGAACACCGTCCGCTCGCCTTACTGTCCCTGGACGTCGACCACTTCAAGCACGTCAACGACACCTACGGCCACGAGACCGGTGATGCGGTGTTGGCAACGGTCGCCGCCGCGATCCAACGCGACCGGCGCCGCGGCGATGGGGCGGGACGCTGGGGCGGCGAGGAGTTCGTCGTGCTGCTGCCCGACTGCCCCTATGAGGGCGCGCTGCCGATCGCCGAGAAGCTGCGCGCGAGCATCGCCGAACAATGGGTCATCGTCGGCGAGCGGGCGATCTCAGTCACCGTCAGCATCGGCGTGGCCGCCTTCACCCCGGACGACACCGTGGACGACCTGCTGCGCCGTGCCGATCAGGCGATGTACGCGGCCAAGCATGGCGGGCGCAACCGGGTGATGGGCACGCCGTAACCCGGCGCGCTCGAATCCCGCGGGCCGCCGCATCCAGGTGGTGCGGGCCTGAGGCGGCGTTTCATCCAGGCGGCCGGGGTGTCTTCGGCGATCTGGGGTTCGGTTTCGTGCGCCCCGCTCAGGGTGCAGGCGGATCCTCGTCGAGGGTCGCGAGCATGGTGTAGACCTCCTGAAACACGGCACAGGCCCCCGCGATCACGCAGTCGGGGTCGATCAGTCCGTCCGCGGCCAGACCATCCAAGACGAGCCCCAACCGCTTCCAGTGGGCGACTGCCTGGTCGCCGTGGAAATCCAGAAAGGTCGCGCCGGGCAGGGGGTCACCCAGGTGTTTGCGCAGGTGCCGGGCGACCACCCGGCCACCCAGGGTCGAGCCCTCCAGGACATAGAGTCCGCCCAGGGCGGTGTTCAGGTCCGGCGGGGATAGCAGGTCCGGGGCGACGGCCGGCGGCGCGAGCCCGTGCATGGCGAGGTCGGCGCACAGGGCCGGGAACTTGGGACGCAGGCCCAGCGCGGCTATCCGCTCGGCCGCCAGACCGGGCGAGCGCCGATCCGCCGCGCTGGCGCCCGGCGCACCCGGGGCGCTCAGGGCGGCATAAAGGGACGGCTCCAGGGTCCCGTAGACCCGCGCCATGAGGCGCAGGTAGCGGCGGTAATCCGCGGGGCTCGGGTCCGGTCCGGTCAGCCGGACCATGCCGGGCAGGAGTTCCACCGCCTGGTGGGTGGCGGCGGTGGCCAGGCGCAGGGCCACGATCAACCCGGTCGCGGCGGTTTTGGGCAGAGATGGTGTGAGACTGGGCATCGATTCGTCATTGAGCCTGGAATTGAGAAATAGACAGGAATAACAGGAGTTCTCACGATTTACCGGGGCTGTTCTTGCTGCCCGTCGCGTCCCATTCTATCTTGTCGATCCTGCAAGATACTGTTAATCCTGTCTAATTTCCTGACCCTCGATCGCTGGCCCGGCCGGTATCGGCAATTGCGCCAGGCGGTACCAGCGCGGCCCCTGGTCAGATGAGTTCCAACTCCCTGACCGCCGCCTGCAGGGCCGGGTCCTCCTCCAGGGCGCCCTCCCAATACCGGTAGCGCCGGGCCTGCGCGCCCTCACCCAGGATCAACTGCGCGGTGAAATCCGCGGCGCCTGCGGGTGCCGGGTGTTCCCGGGGCTCCCCCAGGCCGTCCAGGGCCGCGAGCAGTTGCTCGCGCTGATCGCGGCTGAGGGTGCCGTGACGGGGCTCGTGGCTGGTGTGGTCGCCGCTGTTGACGACGAAGGCGCCGGCATCATCGATGGTGATCTCCAGCATGTAGTCGTCTTCGCCCTGGACGCGATAGCTCAATGGAAAGGCTGACATGGACACAACTCCTCGAAAGTGCGGTTGACGCGACGCAGCAGACGGCATTGTACTCCGCGTCCCGGTCGGCGCGCCCGCGGCGGCCGGGGTCAGTCCGGTGCCGGCCCGCGGGACAACCGCGCGGACCGGACCCGGGGCCGCACGGGGGGGCGCACCGGGGGCAGGTCCAGCGTGACCGCGAGCCCGCCCAGGGCGGCACGGGCGAAGCGGATCCCGGCGCCGTAGGCGTCGCAGATGTCGTGGGCGATGGCCAGCCCCAGGCCGAAGCCCGGGGTGCGCTCGTCGAGCCGCAGGCCCCGCTGACCCAGGTCGGCGAGCCACTCGTCCGGGACCCCGGGGCCGTCGTCCTCGATCTGCACCAGGACCCGCTCCCCCAGCGTGACGCAGATGCCGACCCGACCGGCGGCCCAGTTGGAGGCGTTCTCCAGACAGTTGCCCAGTAGTTCGGTCAGGTCCTCCAGGAGGATAGGCACCGGGGCCGCGGCCGGACAATCGAGATCCCAGTCCAGGTGGGACCCCTTGGGGGTCCGCTCCAGGGCGCGAATCACCCGCGCCAGGGTCGCCGCCAGGTCGGCCCCGGCCCCGGCCGGTCCCCGGGTCGGGCCGGATGCGGGACCGGTGCCCGGCTCGCCCCCGCTCCCGGGCCCGACCCCGGTCAGGGCCCCCGCCCGCGCCCGCACCCGCGCCCGGATCAGTTCCCGGTCGAGGCGCCGACGCATGGTCTGGGCCAGGGTGTCGAGGTCTTCGGCCAGTTCCGGGTGGCCCGCCGCGCGCAGCCGCTGCGCGTCCGCGGCCAGCACCACCAGCAGGGTCTTGAGCCCGTGGGCCAGGTCGGCAGTCCAGGCGCGCGCGCGCTCGATGGCCTGGTCCTGGGCCTCGAGCAGGGTGTTCACCTCCTCCCCCAGGGGCAGGACCTCGTCCGGGTAATCGGTGGGCAGGCGTCGGACCTGCCCGGCACGGATCGCGCGCACGCCCAGGCGCACGGCGTCCAGGGGGGCGAGCCCGACGCGGACCTGGACCCAGGCCGCCAGCATCAGGACCGCGCCCAGCAGGACCAGATAGGGCAGCACGTCCACCGCAAAGGCCGCGCGCGCCTCGGCAATCTCGCGCCGATCCAGGCCCACCGCCACCCGCAACCGACGGTCTTCGGACCCGGCGCGGTAGACCACGGCACGCTCCAGCACCAGGAGCGACTGGCCGGCGGGCCCCGCCAGCAGATGACGGTGCAGGGTCCCGTCCGGCAGCACGTCCACGGGCAGGTCCAGCACCGCGTCCCAGAGGGAGCGCGAACGCAGCAGCGTCGGCCGCACCTGGTCCTCGAGTTGCCAGTAGAGCCCGCTCAAAGGGGTCTGAAAGCGCGGGTCGGCCAGGGGCAGGTCGAAGCGGATACGCCCGTCCGGCGCCGTCTCGACATGGCCCAGGATCAGGCCCAGGGTATTGTCGAGCGTCACCTCCACGCGCCGCTGCACATGGCGCTCGAAGAGCGCAGTGAGCCCCACCCCGGCGACCAGCAGCGCCAGCCCGATCGACAGGGCGGCGGCCAGCAGCAGGCGAAAGCGCAGTGAGCGACGGGTCATCATCGGGAGAAGACTAGTGTCCGCAAATGAACGCAAATGAACGCAAATGGGAGAGAACCACAAGGTTGCGTGTCGTTTCGGCACTCAATTCCGTCTTAATGATCGTCCAGTCCATTGCGTATCCTCTTTTTCTTTATTTGCGTTCATTTGCGTTCATTTGCGGACAATCCTCTTTCTGACGTCTCGCGCCTCACGGGACCGCGGGGTCGTCGATGAGATACCCGAAGCCGCGCCGGGTCTCGATCAGGTCGGCCCCGAGCTTGCGGCGCAGGCGCCCGATCAGGACCTCCACGCCGTTGGTATCGCGCTCGATCCCGTCGCTGTAGATCTGATCGGCCAATTCACCCTGGGAGACCACGGACCCCTTGTGGTGCAGCAGCACACTCAAGAGTCGATACTCCTGGGGTGACAGGTGGACCGGGATGCCGTCCAGGGTCACCCGCATCTGGCGGGTATCGAGTGCCAGGGCGCCGGCCGCCAGGACCGGTGAGGACTGACCCCCGGCGCGCCGCAGGAGGGCCCGCAGGCGTGCCAGGACCTCCTCCACCCGGAAGGGCTTGGGCAGGTAATCGTCCGCCCCGGCGTCGATCCCCTCTACCCGCTCGCTCCAGTCACCCCGGGCGGTGAGGATCAGCACCGGCAGGTCACGCCCGGCCGCGCGCCAGCGCTTGAGCACCGCGAGCCCGTCCATGCCCTTGAGCCCCAGGTCCAGGAGCACCGCCGCGTAGGGTTCGGTGTCACCGCGGAACCAGGCATCCTCCCCGTCGTCCGTGTGCTCCACCAGGTAGCCCGCGGCCTCCAGGGCGCGGGTCAGGGTGTCGAGCGTCCGCGGATCATCCTCCACTACCAGAATGCGCATCAGTCGTCCTCCTCCTGATCCAGAATCGCGCCCGAATGGGCGTCCAGATGCACCTTGAGCAGGCGCCCCCCGGGGTCCAGGATCTTCAGTTCATAGACCCAGTGGCCGGGCTTCTGCCCCGGACCCTGATCCGACTCCAGTTCCAGCTCCGCCTCCAGCACCCGGCCGGGGAACCGCGCGGCGGCGCGGCGGTAGATCTCGGTCAGACTCAGGATCTCACCGCGCTCGCTGGCCCGGCGGGCGCGGTCGTAACTGTGGCCGGCGTCCTCCCAGTCCCGGCCGCCGTGGCGGCTACCCTCATGGGCACTACCGGGCCCGGCCGCCAGGGCCAGGGCCATCGCCAACACCGCGCCTCTGCTGAGTCTGTCCATAGGCACCGATTCTAGGCCAATCCATGCTGACAGACCGCTGACAGGACCGCTCAGGCGGTGTTCATGGGTGGCCCCGCAGACTGAGCCCCTCATCATCACGCAAAGGAACGGGTCAAGAACAAGTCAAACGCAAACGACAACGATAACGATAACGGCACCAACAGCACTCTCGAGATCCTAACCGGGGAGTCACCCGAACCATGAACCATCCGAACCCCATCACCGCGGACCCGGGTGCGATGCGCCCCGCCGCCGCGTCACCGCCCGCCCGGGTCCGCGTCTGGGACCCCTTGGTGCGCCTGTTCCATTGGGGGCTTGGCGGCGCCGTGCTGATCTGCTTCCTCACCGAGGATGAACTGCTCGGGCTGCACACCTTCGCCGGCTATACGGTGCTCACCCTGATCGGCGTGCGTCTCATCTGGGGGCTGATCGGCCCCCGCCATGCCCGCTGGTCGTCATTCGTACGCGGCCCCCGTGCCACCCTGGCCTACCTGGGTGAGGTCCTGCGCGGTCACCCGCGCCGCTTCCTGGGCCACAACCCGGCCGGCGCGGCCATGGCGGTGGCCCTGATGACGGGCTTCGGCCTCACCGCGGTGACCGGCCTCATGGTGCTGGGCGCCGGCGAACTCGCCGGACCGCTGGCGCCCTACCTGCTGGGGGTCTCCGCCGCGACCGCGCATGACTTCAAGGAGGTCCACGAATTTCTCGCCTGGGCGACCCTGGCCCTGGTCCCGCTGCACCTGCTCGGGGTGGCGCTCAGCAGCCTGCAACACCGTGAGAACCTGGCGCGCGGCATGATCGACGGTTACAAGCGAAACGAAGAGGAATGACACCCACGATGAACTCAAACTTCAACAGACGCCTGGTTTTCGCCCTTGCCATCGGCGTCGGCGCCCTCGCGGACAGCGCCGCGGCGGCCCCGGGCGACGATCTGCTTGCCACCTATCAGGGTCAGGGGGCCGGCCCCTTCACCGCCGCCGCCGGTGCCCAGGCATGGACGGCGAAGCACCAGGTCGAGGGGGAGTCGCGCAGTTGTGCCACCTGCCACGGCACCGACCTCACCAAGTCCGGCAAGCACGCTGCCACCGGCAAGACCATCGAACCCCTGGCCGTCTCGGCCAACCCCAAGCGCCTCACCGACCCCGCCAAGGTCGAGAAATGGCTCGGCCGCAACTGCCGCTGGACCCTCGGGCGCGACTGCAGGCCCCAGGAAAAGGGCGATTTCGTAAAGTACATTCAATCGCTTTAGACACGCAGCCGCCGATCGCCCGCCGGACCCGACCCTACCGCCCCCCCGTGCCGGTCGGCGGCCCATCCCACGATCACTCGGAGAGATACCCAATGAGAGCAGCATTCATCACCGTCCTGGGCGCGGCCCTGATCGCCCTGGGGGCGAGCGGACTGGCCTGGAGCGAGCACGACGACGAGCGCGGCGGCCGGGCGTCGGCGCAGGGCGCGCGCACCCGCGGCGACCTGGCCCCGGTGACCAATGAAGGCTACCGTACCGAATGCGGCGGCTGCCATTTCGCCTATCAACCCGGGCTCCTGCCCGCGGCGGCCTGGGGCCGCATCATGAACACCCTGGACCAGCACTTCGGTGACGATGCGAGCCTGGACCCGGCGCTCAAGGACGAGCTCCTCGCCTACCTCGACGCCAATGCGGCGGACCGCAGCGACAGCAAACGCACCCGCTCCTTCGCGGCCGGAAAGATCACCGGCGACGGGCTGCCGCGTATCACCCAGACCACCTATTTCAAACGCAAGCACGACGAGGTCCCCATCCGCTACGTGAAGGACAATCCGCAGGTCAAGAGCTTCAGCGCCTGCGCCGCCTGCCATCCGGGCGCGGACCAGGGGGACTTCAACGAGCATCAGGTCGATATCCCGGGCGTGGGGCGCTTCGAGGATTGAGGCCGGCAAGCGGCACGCACCGCTCCCGGGCGCGGGTGCATCGGCCGCAGACAGCTTGCGCCGCGCGGGTCGCCAGCCGAACCAATGATCCCAAATCCGGCGATTGGTCACGCCAAGGCGCCAAGCTCGCCAAAAAATACAATTGGGTGGCTCCAGCACCCGGATCAGGCCTTGATCATAATCTAGACCTAATCAGCCATCGGCGAGGTCTGCGGTCCGCACAGCGGACCCTACGGTCCCGTGCCCGTAGGGTCCGCTGTGCGGACCAGCGACCTCCCGTCCAGCAAAGTGGCCGGATAGATGATCAAGGCCCGCCGGGTGTATCGCCGAACGCCGATAACGCACTGCTTTGAACTGACTTGAGGTTCGCGTCCAGACAAACGAGCGCGAGTGCGCTTACTCACGTACTCACGTACTCACGTACTCACGTACTCACGTACTCACGTACTTACGTACTTACGTACTATTCTCTCCCGGCCACCGCCCGCCGCAAGACGCCGAGCAAGGCCGAGACGGCCGCGTGCTTCATCTTCCAGGCGGCCTTGTTGACCACCAGGCGAGAGCTGATGTCGGCGATGTGCTCCAGGGGGACCAGGCCATTGGCCTTGAGCGTATTGCCGCTCTCCACGAGGTCGACGATCAGATCGGCCAGGCCCACCAGGGGCGCCAGTTCCATGGAGCCATAGAGCTTGATGATCTCTACCTGCTGGCCCTTGGCGGCGTAATAGCGCTCGGCGCTTCTCACATACTTGGTGGCGATACGCAGGCGCCCGGAGCGCGGTGTCGGGGGCAGCAAAGGGCCGGCCACCATGAGGCGGCAGCAGGCAATCCGCAGATCGAGCGGCTCATAGAGCCCCTCGCCCCCATGCTCGAGCAGTACGTCCTTGCCCGCCACGCCCAGGTCGGCCGCACCGTATTCGCAGTAGGTGGGCACATCACTGGCGCGGATGATGACCAGCTTGACCTGCGGGTTGCTGGTCTCAAGGATCAGCTTGCGGCTGGTCTCGGGGTCTTCCAGCGGGCGGATGCCGGCCTGGGCCAGCAGCGGCAAGGTCTGATCGAAGATCCGCCCCTTGGACAGGGCGATGGTCAGGGGGGCATCCAGTGCCAGGGATGCGACCGGCTGGCCCTGAGCGGCGGCAGTCGTGCTCATGATGCGCCCGCGTCCCCGGCGGTACGGCGAATCACCGCACCGAGCCCGGCGAGCTTGGCCTCGATGTTGTCGTAGCCGCGATCCAGGTGGTAGATGCGGTCCACCAGGGTTTCACCCGCCGCCGCGAGCCCCGCCAGTACCAGTCCGGCGGAGGCGCGCAGATCCGTCGCCATCACGGGGGCGGCGGTCAGACGCGGGACCCCGCGGCAGATGGCCAGGTGGCCGTCGATGCGGATATCGGCGCCCATCCGCTGGAGTTCAGGCACATGCATGAAGCGGTTCTCGAACACCGTCTCGGCCACCACCCCCACCCCGTCGGCGATGCTGTTCAGGGCGCAGAACTGCGCCTGCATGTCGGTGGGGAAGGCGGGGTGGGGGGCGGTGTGGATGTCCACGGCCCGCGGCCGTTGGCCGCGCATGTCCACCTCGATCCAGTCGGGCCCGGTCGCGACCTGAGCGCCGCACTCCTTGAGCTTCTGGAGCACCGCCTCCAGGCAGTCCGGGCGGGTCTGCAGGACCCGCACCCGGCCGCCGGTGATGGCGGCGGCGACCAGGAAGGTCCCGGTCTCGATGCGGTCGGGCATGACGGCGAACTCGGCCCCGCCCAGCCGATCGACGCCCTGGACCTGGATGCGGTCGGTGCCGGCACCCTCGATGCGGGCGCCCAGGGCGCTGAGGAAGTCCGCCAGGTCAGCCACCTCGGGCTCGCGGGCGGCATTCTCGATCAGCGTCTCGCCCCGGGCCAGGACGGCGGCCATCAGGAGGTTCTCGGTGCCGGTGACGGTGACCGTCTCCAACATCAGTCGGGCACCGTGGAGGCGGTCGGCACGGGCACGGATGTAACCGCCCTCGACCGTGATCTCGGCGCCCATCGCCTTGAGTCCGTCGATATGCAGATTGACCGGCCGGGCGCCGATGGCGCAGCCGCCGGGCAGGGACACGTCCGCCTGACCGTAGCGGGCCACCAGAGGCCCGAGCACCAGGATCGAGGCGCGCATCGTCTTCACCAACTCATAGGGGGCGGCGAAGCTGGTAAGCGGGCGCGGTTCTGCCCGCACCACCCCGTCAGCGTCCTGCGTCAGGTGGGCGCCCAGGCGCCGGAGCAGTTCCAGCGTGGTGCGGATATCGCGCAGCCGCGGCACGTTGGTCAGCGTCACCGGCCCCTCGGCGAGCAGCGTCGCGGCAAGGATCGGCAGCGCGGCATTCTTGGCGCCGGAGGCGCGCACCTCCCCGTGCAACGGGGTGCCGCCGGTGATGAGTAACTTGTCCATCAGAACCTCGACGAAGAAAGTACGTTAGTACGAGAGGAAAGTACGTTAGTACGTTAGTACGTTAGTACGAGCAGAAAGTACGATAGTACCGGAGTACGTCTTCGGCGTGCCAGGCGCCGCACTGTATGCGAATGCCCTCTGCCCGTACTTCCGTACTTCCGTACTTTCTTCCCGTACTTCCGTACTAACGTACTAACGTACTTCTTCTACTGGCAGCAGGGCCTCGAGGTTGGAAAAGGCGGCAATGCGCCGCAGCGACTCGGGCAGCTGCAGATAACTCAGCGTGATCCGGCGGGAGCGGGCGATGTCCAGCCACTCCAGCAGCAGGGCCAGGCCGGCGCTGTTGGCGGCGCTCACGCCGCCCAGATCGATCCGCAACGCACCGGGGCGCCGCAGCAGCGCCTCACCCGCCGCCAACAGGGGACCCACGGTGTCGAAGTCCAGCGGCCCTTCGACCCGTGCATCGCGCTGCCCCGTCGCGATCAGGCGCGCCTTCAATCCTGGCCCTTGCGGTTCATCGCGCCGAGCTTGGTGATCAGCCCGTCGATCCCCTTCGCGCGGATCTCCGTGGCGAAGCTGCTGCGGTAATTGCTGACCAGGCTCGCGTTGTTGACAATCACGTCGTAGACCTTCCAGCCCGCGCCGTTATCGTACATGCGGTAGTCGATCGGCACCGGGTTCGCACCGGCCGCCCGCACCTCGGTGGAGACGGTGACGGTGTTGTCCCGGGAGCCCGGCCGCACCGGCAGATAACGGATCTCCTGGCCGGAGTAATTGAGCAGCGAACGCGCATAGGTGCGCACCAGCACCTGCTTGAACCCGTCCGACAGGGCCTTCTGCTGGGCCGGGGTGGCCGCGCGCCACTGCGGACCCAGGGCGCCCTGGGTGATCTTCTGGAAATCGAAGTGGGGCGCCAGGATCTCATCGACCATGCCGAAGATGATGGCCGGGTTCTTGTTCACCTCGGCGCGACGCGCCTCCAGGGTGCTCAGCATCTTCTCCGCGGTACGCTTCACCAGCGCCGTGGCGTCGTCCGGCGACGCGAGCACGGCCGCCCCCCACAGCAGTGGGCACAGGGTCACGAGTAACAGTAAGTAACGTCGCGTCATCATTTGCCGCCCTCCTCTGCCTTCTTGAATAGAAATTGACCGATCAACTGTTCCAGGATCAGGGCCGACTGGGTCTGGGTGATCTCATCCCCGTCGCGCAGATAGTCCTGACTCCCGCCGGGTTGCAGGCCGACATACTGCTCGCCGAGCAGACCGGCCGTGAAGATGTTCGCAAAGGTGTCGGTCGGAATGCTGTCCACCCCCTTGTCGATGCGCATGACGACCACCGCCTCATAGGTGTTCTTGTCCAGACGCACCTCCTCCACCCGCCCGACCCGCACCCCCGCCATGTTGACCGGGGCCCGCGCCTTGAGGCTGCCCGCGTTGGTGAAGCGCGCGCTCACCCGATAGCCGTCGGCGGCGGCATTGGCGCTCAGATTGCTGACCTGCATGGCCAGAAAGAACAGGGCGATGAACCCCACCGCCATGAAGGCGCCGACCCAGACCTCGATCGTGTGCTGCTTGGCCATGACTCCAGTTCCCAGAACATCAATTACCGAACATCAATTACCGAACATCAATTACCGAACATCAATTACCGAACATCAGGGCCGTCAGGACGAAATCGATCGCCAGCACCGCCAGGGCCGAATGGACCACCGCCCGGGTGGTGGCGCGGCTCACGCCCTCGGAGGTGGGGGTTGCATCATACCCCTGGAACAGGCTGATCCAGGCGACCACCAGGCCGAACACCAGGCTTTTGATCACGCCGTTGACGAGATCCTCACGGAAGTCGATCTTGGCCTGCATCTGACCGAAAAAGGCGCCGTCATCGACCCCGAGGAGTCCGACCCCGACGAAATAACCGCCAAGCACCCCCACCGCGCTGAACAGGGCGGCCAGGAGCGGCATCGAGATCAGGCCGCCGTAGAAACGCGGGGTCAGGATGCGGTGCACCGGGTCCACCGCCATCAGCTCCAGCCCCGCGAGTTGTTCCGTCGCCTTCATCAGCCCGATCTCGGCGGTCAGGGCCGAGCCGGCCCGCCCGGCCACCAGGAGCGCCGTGACCACCGGCCCCAGTTCACGCACCAGGGAGGCAGCGACCATCACCCCCAGACTCTCCTTAGCCCCGAACTGCGACAGCACATAGAACCCTTGCAACCCCAATACCATACCGACGAAGAAGCCGGACACCGCCACGATCAGTACGGACAGGACCCCGACATTGTAGACCTGGGCAAGCAGCAGGCGCGGGCGCCGCAGCAACTGCGCGGAACCCGCCAGGATACCCACGAGGAGCAGGCTCGCCCGCCCTAACCCGCCCAGGGCCTTGAGCCCCCGTTGACCAAGCCGGGCCAGCGGGTTCAGGAGCCCGTCCGCGAACGCGCGGGCGCGCCGGCCCATCTAGCCCAACCCCCGGGTCAGCAGGTCGGCCGCCAGGGCGGGCGCCGGATAGTGGAAGTGGACAGGCCCGTCCGGCAGCCCGTCCATGAACTGGCGCACCCAGGCCGAGCGCTCCGCGGCGATCATGGCCGGCGTCCCCTGGGCCATCACCCGGCCGCCGGCGATGACATAGATGAAGTCGGCGATGCTCGCGGTCTCACGCACGTCATGGGAGACCACGATGCTGGTCAGGCGACTCGCGTCGTTGAGCTGGCGGATCAGGGTCACCAGTACCCCCATGGAGATCGGGTCCTGGCCGGTGAAGGGCTCGTCATAGAGGATCATCATCGGGTCCAGGGCGATCGCGCGGGCCAGGGCCACGCGCCGGGCCATCCCGCCCGACAGCTCGCTTGGCATCAGGTCGCGGGCGCCGCGCAGGCCGACCGCCTCCAGCTTCAGCAGGACCAGCTTACGGACGATCGCCGGCTTCAGGTCCGTGTGCTCACGCAACGGATAGGCCACGTTGTCGAAGACGCTGAGATCCGTCAGTAAGGCGCCGCTCTGAAACAGCATCCCCATGCGGCGGCGCAGGTTGTAGAGCGCCGCGCGCCCCAGCGCCTGGACCGGCTCCCCGTCGACCTCGATGGACCCCGCGTCCGGCCGCAACTGACCGCTGATGAGCTTCAGCAGGGTCGTCTTGCCGGTCCCGCTCGGGCCCATCACGGCGGTCACGGCACCGCGTGGAATGTCGAGGTCCACCCGGTCGAAGATCACCCGCGGCCCGTGGGAGAAGCTCAGGCCGCGAATCCGCACCAGGCAATCGTTCCCGTTCGGCACCGGGTTCACGGCGCCCCCCGTCACCATGCGGGCGCAGGGGGGGGCGGTCGACGACCCGGCCGCGTCCAGGCCCCCGTCGCCGATCAGGATTCCGCCCGGGGTGCCGTCGGGGGGATGGTCGTTATGTCCCCGTCCCATGGTGACCGGTCCCCCTGTTGCTGAGTTCGTAAATAAAACCAGTTATTATCCAGACCTTAGCAGAGGCCGTCAAGCGACACAGAGGATTTTCCCCCGCGCGATGCCGGGCGTCGCACCAGTGCGCCGAGCCTCAACCCAAAAAGAGTATTTGGCCGCGGCCCGCGCCCCGGCGCGCGAGACCAAGATTTTGCCCGGCGCTTGGTGTAAGGTTGTGGGGGCCCTTGGCGAGTGCCGGCCAATCACCCCGTCGCCCGAGAATCGTTAAAGATGACCGAACCACGCCGACTCGGCGCCCGCAAGCATGATCTGGCCCCCGGCCAGGAGGCCCGCATCCGTGACCTGGGGCGGGCGGTGATCGAGACGGAGGCGGCCGCGGTCGGCGCCTTGAGCGAACGCATCGCGGCGGACTTCGTCGCGGCATGCCGCTACCTGCTCGCCTGCGAGGGCCGCATCGTGGTGATGGGCATGGGCAAGTCCGGGCATATCGGCGGCAAGATCGCCGCGACCCTGGCCAGCACCGGCAGTCCGGCCTTCTTTATCCACCCCGGGGAGGCGAGCCACGGGGATTTGGGGATGATCACCCCGCGCGACACGGTCCTGGCGCTGTCGAACTCAGGAGAAACCGCGGAATTGCTGACCATATTGCCGACCATCAGGCGCCTGGGTGTACCCCTGATCACCCTGACCGGGCGCCCCGACTCGACCCTGGCCCGGGAGGCCGACGTGAACCTGGACGTGAGCGTCACCCGCGAGGCCTGCCCGCTCGGCCTGGCGCCGACCTCCAGCACCACGGCGACCCTGGCCATGGGCGACGCCCTGGCGGTCGCCTTGCTGGAGAGTCGGGGTTTCACCGCCCTGGATTTCGCCCGCTCGCACCCTGCCGGTACCCTGGGGCGGCGCCTCCTGCTGCATGTGGGAGACATCATGCACCGCGGTGACCGGGTCCCGCGGGTCGCCCTGGGGAGCACGCTCATGGCGGCCCTGGAGGAGATGTCGCACAAGGGGCTGGGGATGACCGCGGTCGTCGATGGGCAGGGGGTCTTGGCCGGCGTCTTCACCGACGGCGACCTGCGCCGCGCCCTCGACCAGGGCCTCGATGTCCACCACACGATCATCGACGCGGTGATGACCCGCGGCGGCATCACCGCCGCCGCTTCGTCCCTGGCCGCCGCCGCCCTAGGGCTGATGGAGTCCCGCTCGATCAACGGACTCCTGGTCATCGACGACGAGGGGCGCCCGATCGGTGCCCTGAACATGCACGATCTACTGCGCGCGGGGGTGGTGTAGAGGCCAGTGGACAGTGGTTAGTGGTCGGTTGCCACTTGATTTGTGTTCGGTTTCGGCCAAGTGGCCCTTTTTTGGTTAATGGATCATGCAAGATATTCTGGAACGGGCGGCGCAGATTCGGCTGGTGATCTTCGACGTGGACGGGGTCTTGACCGACGGCAGCCTGTACCTGGGCGACGACGGCCTGGAATACAAGGCATTCAACGCGCGCGACGGTCACGGCATGGTGCTGCTGCAAGAGACCGGCGTGAGGCTTGCCGTGATCTCCGGGCGCCGTTCCGAGGCGGTGCGCATCCGCATGGAGGGCCTGGGAGTGGCCCACGTCTACCAGGGTCAGCGCGACAAACTGCCGGCCTATGAGGAACTCAAGCGGGCCCTGGGGCTCACGGACGCGGTGATCGCCTACGTGGGCGATGATGTCATCGACCTGCCGGTCATGCGCCGGGTGGGACTGGCGATCGCCGTCGGGGATGCCCATCCCCTGGTTCGCCAGCACGCCCACTGGTGCACCAGCGCCCCCGGCGGCCGGGGCGCGGCCCGCGAGGTCTGTGAGCTGGTGATGACGGCCCAGGGCACCCTGGAGCCGATCAACCGCGGCTATCTCCAGGGCGCCTGAACGCAACCCGATGCACAGCGAGGTGACGAAGCGTGTGGACGACGCGACAGGGGCGCCTGGCGATGGTCTTCGCCATCCTCGCGGGCGGGGCCTGGTGGCTGTTGCGCAGCCTGGTCGAAGAACCGGACGCGCGCGTGCGCGAGCGCGCCCCTAACCATATGGTCTGGGACCTCGACGCCATCGAGACCAACACCGACGGACGCCCGCTGCGGCAGTTGGTGGCCGACCAACTGCGCCAGTATGTCGCCGAGGACCTGGCCGAACTCGACCGGCCGCGCCTGACCCTTTTGGACCGCGCCGGCGGACCGCCCTGGAAGGTGGAATCCAAACAGGGTTTCCTGTTGTCCAAGGGCGAGGAGATATCCCTGCGCGACGAGGTCCGAATCGAGCGGGCCGCTGCCGCTCCGAACCGCTCGTTGCGGCTCGAAACCACGCAGTTGCGGCTCTGGCCCAAGCGTGAATACGCCCAGGGCGACCAGCCGGTGAGGCTCGCGAGCGACGACGACTGGCTGACCGCCGCCGGGGTGCGCCTGTGGTATGCCCACCCGTCCCGGGCCGAGTTTCCCGGGCGCGCCCACATCTTCGTCGCTCCCACCCCAACCGAGAAGGGGAATGCTGGTTCAGCCGCCCCATGAACGCCAGACCGATGACCGCCACCACCGTGCCCCGGGCGCGGCCCGTACTGGCCGCCGCGCTCCTGACCCTGGGTCTGGGCCTGATGCCCCGCGGCGCCGTCGCGCTGCAGAGCGACGCGGCGCAGCCCATGCTGATCGAGGCCGACCGGGTCGAGGTCGACGAGGGCAAGAGCACCAGTCTTTACCTGGGCCAAGTCCAGGTCGACCAGGGGACCATGCGCCTGCTGGCCGACCAGGTCACGGTCCACCACCGCAGCGACCGCCAGATCAAATACATCATCGCCCGGGGCGAACCGGCCAGTTACAAACAGCAGCTCGACGGCGAGCAGGGCGAGATGCAGGCCTTTGCCAAGCGCATGGACTACGACGCGGACCGCGACGAGCTGATCCTGACCGGCGAGGCGCTGGTGATCCAGGGCACGGACCGCATCGCCAGCGAGCGGATCGTCTATGATCGGGCCCATGCACGGGTGCAGGCGGGCGGCGACAGCCGGGTGAAGATCCAGATGACGCCGCAGGCCAAGAAGGACGGCAAGCCGCCGGCGCCCGGCACCGCCGCGGCACCCCCGGCGCCCCCGGTACCTACCCCCACGGCGCCCCCGCCCGGCAAGCAGGGCGGCGCGTGAGCACCCTCTGCGCCACCCACCTGAAGAAGCGCTACCGCAACCGCCAGGTCCTGCGGGACGTGAGTGTCGAGGTGAACGCGGGCGAGGTGGTGGGACTGCTCGGACCCAACGGCGCCGGCAAGACCACCTGTTTCTATCTGATCGTCGGGCTGATCCCGAGCGACCACGGACGCATCGAGTTGAACGGCCGCGACCTCACGCAACTGCCGATGCACGCCCGCGCCCGGGCGGGCCTGAGCTATCTGGCGCAGGAGCCCTCGGTCTTCCGCAAGCTCTGCGCACGCGACAACATCCTGGCGATTCTTCAGACCCGCCGCGACCTCAATCGCGACCAGCAACGCGAGCGTTGCGAGCAACTCCTCCAGGAGCTGGGGATCAGCCATGTCGCCGCCTCGCTCGCACTCAGCCTGTCCGGCGGCGAACGCCGCCGCCTGGAGATCGCCCGTGCGCTCGCGGTGGACCCGGTGGTGATGCTGCTCGATGAACCCTTCGCCGGCGTCGACCCGATCGCGGTCGGCGACATCAAGGCCATCGTCGCGCACCTGCGCGAGCGCAACATCGGCGTCCTGATCACCGACCACAACGTCCGCGAGACCCTCGACATCTGTGATCGCGGCTACATCA
>Ga0247839_1002632_pt1 | contig 26432 bp, 23 predicted proteins | sample LaCruzMarch2015__6_FD_192405 | JGI IMG/M metagenome (GOLD analysis project Ga0247839, IMG submission 192405) | Freshwater microbial communities from meromictic Lake La Cruz, Castile-La Mancha, Spain - LaCruzMarch2015_16m | ecosystem: Environmental > Aquatic > Freshwater > Lake | place: Spain... | reverse complement strand
CCTACACTAGGTAATGATGTAATTGATATCACTAGACTTGGGGAATTAGATGTATTTACGATTGATCAAGGATTTATGTCTACAGCATCTTGTGAATCAAAAATAACTTATATAGATGGCGATAAAGGTGTATTGCTATACCGTGGTTACCCTATTGAACAATTAGCAGTTAAGAAAGACTTCCTTGACGTTTGTTATCTATTATTAAATGGGGAACTACCTAATAATAATGAAAAAACAGAATTTGTAAGCTTAATTAATAATCATACAATGGTACATGAGCAATTGTATCAATTTTTAAATGGATTTCGTCGTGATGCACACCCAATGGCAATTATGGTAGGTGTTGTTGGTGCTCTTTCAGCATTTTACCATGAGTCAATGGATTTAAATAACCAAAAAGATAGATATATCTCAGCAATTCGTCTAATTGCTAAAATGCCAACTTTAGCGGCAATGAGTTATAAATATTCTATTGGCCTGCCATATATGTACCCACAAAATAAAATGTCATATGCTGAAAACTTTTTACATATGATGTTTGGAGTGCCTACTGAAGAAAGTAAGCAGGATCCTATTATTGTTAAAGCCTTAGATACTATATTTACGCTTCATGCAGATCATGAGCAAAATGCGTCAACTTCAACAGTAAGGCTAGCAGGCTCAACAGGCGCTAATCCTTTCGCTTGTATCTCTGCAGGCATAAGTGCTTTATGGGGACCAGCTCATGGTGGTGCTAATGAAGCTTGCTTAAATATGTTAAAAGAAATTGGTGATATTAGTAAAATTAACCACTATATTAAACGTGCTAAAGACAAAGATGACCCATTCCGTTTAATGGGCTTTGGGCATCGCGTTTATAAGAGTTATGATCCACGTGCAAAAGTTATGCGTGAAACTTGTCATGCTGTATTAAAAGCTACTGGTGCACAAAATGAGCCATTGTTTAAATTAGCAATGGAATTAGAGCGTATTGCTTTAGAAGATGAATATTTTATCGAGAAAAAACTTTATCCTAATGTTGATTTTTACTCAGGTATAACTTTATCAGCTATAGGAATCCCAGCTAATATGTTTACTGTAATTTTTGCATTAGCAAGAACTGTTGGTTGGATGTCACACTGGATGGAAATGACTGCTTCTAAGTCTAAAATTGGACGTCCAAGACAGCTTTACACCGGCGAAAAAGAGCGGGATGTAAAGTGATAGTAGGCGAAAGATAGATATTCTAATCAATCTAATTCTATGTGATTTTTTTAAAATATTGTAGCCTGGTTGCTCGCAACCAGGATCTATAAATTCTGAAAAAAAACTGGTTGCAAGCAACCAGGCTACATATCTAAACACCAGCCTTGGCCATATCCAAAGCTTGTAACCAACCGTTATAATATTCATCCATTTTAGTCATATTTGCCAATGGCTTAAACTGCTCATCACATACCCAATGCTTACTAACATATTCAAGATCCATAACCCCATTACCAATTGCTGCAAGCATGGCAGCTCCTTGCGCTGTAGTTTCAATACAATTTGGACGCGCGACTTCTATTCCACAAAGAGAAGCTAAAAATTGTAACATCCAATTATTAGCAGCCATACCGCCATCAACACGTAATATTGAAATTGGAATATTAGAATCAATACCCATTGCAACTAATATATCTCGGGTTTGATAACATACTGATTCAAGAGCTGCACGTGCGAAATGGGCGCGATTTGACGTTCTTGATAGACCAATAATCAATGCTCCCTTAATAGATAACCAGTGTGGTGCGCCAAGACCTGTAAATGATGGAACAAAATACACACCTTCATTCGATGTCAAACTTTCAGCTAAATCTTTAGTTTCACTTGAAGTAGTTATAATTTTTAATTCGTCACGTAACCATTTTACTGTAGTTCCTGCTTGATAAAGACTACCCTCTAAACCATATATGGTCTTTCCACCTATTTTATAAGCAATGGTAGTTAATAATTTATGTTTTGACTCTACAGGATTTATATCTGTGTTTAACATTAAAAAACCACCTGTGCCAAAAGTAGCCTTTACCATTCCATTTTCAACGCAACCTTGACCAATCATTGCCGCTTGTTGATCACCCGCAACTCCATTAATTGGAATTTCACTACCAAAAAAATCTTTATTAATATTCCCAAAATTAGCATCTGACGCACATACTTCTGGCAGTATTTTTTTAGGAATAGCAAATATATCTAATAATTCATCATCCCATTGTTGAGTATGAATATTAAATAATTGAGTTCTCGATGCATTCGTAATATCAGTAAGATGTGACGCCGCAGCGGTAAGTCTATAAATAAGAAAACTATCTATTGTGCCAAAACCCAGACGATTTTGTGCTAAAAGCACATCTACATTAGGTATATTTTTCAATAGCCAATGTAATTTAGATGCTGAAAAATAAGGATCTAATAATAGACCGGTCTTTGCCTGAATAACTGGTGCATATTTAGCCAAAGACAAGCAGTATTCACTTGTTCTTCTGTCTTGCCAAACAATTGCAGGGGCAAGGCATTTATTAGTTTGTTTATCCCAAATTAAAGTTGTTTCCCGTTGATTTGTTATTCCGCAAGTAATTATTTTATTTACTGGTATTGAGGCAATTACCTCACGAATTGATAATAACGTGGTCTGCCAAATTTCTTCAGGATCATGCTCTACCCAACCAGGATGTGGGTAAAATTGGGTTAACTGATGTTGACTCATCTTTACCAATTCACCAGTTTTAGTGAATAACATAGCACGCGTACTACTGGTTCCTTGATCAATTGCAAGAAGATAATGCATAGTTATATATTTCCTGAATATTTTTTTATGAAATTAATATTGATGATTCGATATATCTACTATAGTCAAATTAATATAAAAATCATAATATAAGATTTATAAATTTATTTTTTATCAATTATTAAGTTATCCACTCCCATACGGTCGCGGCTCGGTTGGTTGTTTATGAAATAAAAATATCCGGGCAGCTATCGTAAGGGAGTGGATAACTTAAAACCCCAGATATTTAACAACCGGAGTAGCCATATGAGCCAAGTTTTTGATGTGGCAATTATTGGTGGTGGGATTAATGGCTGTGGAATAGCCGCAGACGCCTCATTACGAGGGCTTTCGGTAATTTTATTTGAAGAACATGACATTGCCTCTCAAACCTCCTCTAAATCAACTAAACTGATTCACGGCGGTCTTCGTTATCTAGAATATTTTGATTTTTCTTTAGTAAAAAAGGCATTAGGTGAAAGACAAATATTACTTAACTTAGCTCCTCATCTAATAAAACCAATTCCAATCGTTATTCCATATTTACAAAACATACGACCTGTATGGTTAATTCGTCTTGGATTATTTATTTATGATCATTTATGTTCGCTAAATAAGTTACCACTAACTAAATATATTAAAAGAAATAAAGATCAAGAATATTTCACTAAACTTAAATCAAATATAAATAAAGGACTAATTTTTCATGATGGCGCGACTGATGATGCGCGCTTAACTTTAGCTAATGCAAAGCTCGCAAAAGAAAATGGGGCTATAATTAAACCTCAAACTAAATTAATTAATGCAAAAGTTCAGAAAGGTAAATGGCTACTAACCTTAGAGGATAAAGCTCACCAAATATTTCAAATTAAAACAAAAATAGTAATAAATTGCGCAGGCCCATGGGTTAATGACGTATCTAATATACTTAAAATCCCAAATCAAGAAAAAATATCTTTAGTAAAAGGTAGTCATATAATTCTACCTAAATTATTTGAAGGCGTGCATGGATACATGTTACAAAATAAAGACAAAAGAATCATCTTTGTCCTACCCTATTATGGCCATACCTTAGTTGGAACTACTGAAACTCCATTTTCTAATAATTTTAATATTGAAGATCATGAAATTAATTATTTATTAAATATAATTAATCAGTATTTTAATAAAAAAATTGAAAAAAAAGATATAGTTGATTCTTGGAGTGGAGTCAGAACCTTAATCGCAAATGATCGAAAATCTGTCACCGCACTAAGCCGTGACTATGCCATACATTTATCCAATCTATTAGCACCGAGCATAACCGTTTATGGTGGTAAATTAACCACATATCGTCAGTTAGCTGAAGAAGCTGTGAATCTTCTTAAGAAAATCATACCAGATTTAAAAACCTCAACTACTGCAATTTCGCCTTTACCAGGAGCCAAATATAAGGAAATGGATTTTGACAGTTATCAAACCTATGCAAAAACAAAATATATTTGGCTAGATCCTGATACTTTAAACAGATATCTTAAAACATATGGTACATATACTGAAAAAATTTTAGCTAACTGCAACAAACAAGAAGATTTAGGTATTTGTTTTACAAAAACTCTATATCAAAAAGAAATTGATTATCTTATAAAAGAAGAATGGGCTACATGTAGCGAAGATATACTATGGCGCCGCACCAAAATTGGCTTAAATATTGATGATAATGGTAAAAAATCTTTAGAAGATTATTTATATAATAAAGTGTAGCCCGGTTGCTTGCAACCGGGAAAATTATACTAAATCCTGGTTGCGAGCAACCAGGCTACACATTTTTTTAATTATTTATTTTCTTCTTTTAATTGAGCTTTTATCTCACTAACATCAGCCACCAATGCTTGTTCAACTAATTCTTTGAGAGTCGACTCAGGCATTGAACCTGCTTCTGAATAAATCGCTATTCCTTGCTTAAACACCATTAAGTGTGGAATAGATCGTATTTGAAAGACATCTGCAAGCTCTGATTCTTCCTCAATATTTAGATTAGCAAAGATGATATTTTTATATGAGCCTGCAACTCGCTCATATACATGGGCGAATTGCTTACAAGGAGCGCACCAAGACGCCCAAAAGTCTATAAATACAATATCATTGTTTTCAATTAGTGCTTCAAATTTATCGCCAGTTAAAGAGGTTAAATTACTACCATCCTTAGTCATTAACTAACTCCTATCGCTGCTAATATTCTTTGATAAATCGTATCCTCAGATCCTTCGCCTGATATTTGCCGAAAAATCGGGGCCTTTTTCTCATCTTCTTCAGCCCATTTTTGATAATAATTTACTAATGGCTCTGTTTGTTCATGATAAACGTCAAGTCGTTTACGAATAATTTCTTCACGATCATCTTCACGAAGAATAAGTGGCTCTCCAGTTATATCATCAACTCCATCAGTTACTGGTGGTCGATAATGAATATGATAAACTCGGCCTGAGGCTGGGTGAGTTCGTCTTCCACTAATCCTTTTTACAATTTCATCATCATCAACAGCAATTTCAATAACATAATCAAGATCTATATTTGCCGTCTTCAATGCCTCTGCTTGAGGAATTGTGCGAGGAAACCCATCAAGTAAAAAACCATGTTCACAATCTGATTGTTTAAGCCGCTCTTTAACTAACTCAATAATAATATCATCTGAAACTAATTGCCCAGACTCCATAATTTTCTTAGCCGATAAGCCTAATTTAGAACCCGCAAGAATAGCCGCACGCAACATATCACCAGTAGATATTTGCGGGATATTAAACCGTTTAATTAAATTACCAGCCTGTGTACCTTTACCAGCGCCTGGCCCACCCAATAACATCATTCGCATTAACTGCATTTAAAACTCCAACTATAAGCCACATATCCTAACGCTTATAGTGTTAATTGTCACTTATCGTTTAAGGAAAATCTATATTTTACACAAATATAAAACTAATTATTCATAATTATATCTCATTATAATCACCACAATTTACCAAAATCCATGATTAGCTGCAAATGCCAGTGATTTCTTACAAGAACCAAGCTGAGCTTTATAAATTTCTGAACGAGCGCTTACCTTATGAGCGACGGGCATTAACCAAGCCTTCTTCAAATAAGTTTTTGCTTGGAAGCCGCCTATACCTTCATGATATGCAAGATACAAATTGTAAGCATCACTACGATTAATTCTAGCCTTTTTATACGCTTGATTAGCATACCAGCCTATAAAATCAACTCCATCAGCAAAATCATTACGTGAGGCAAAATAGCTGCCATCTGTATGTTTATAATTTGCCCATGTGCCATTTAAAGCTTGAGAATAACCATATGCAGTTGATGGTCTAGTCCATGGAATAATCCATAATAATTTGGTGCGTGGTGGCCTTGCATGCGCATCAAATTTTGATTCTTGGTGAATAATAGCCATTTGTACATGCACAGGCACTAACCAACGACGCTCAACATCCAATGAGGCCTTATACCAACTTGGATATTCACGAAAAATATTACAAACATTATTAATGTCACGTGGCGGTGGACTAGCGCAGCCGGCTAATAAAATTAATAAAAAAAATGCTAAATAAGTTTTATTATGCATGTTATTAAAATCTCGTATATGTAATTAAAAAACCTTGATTACGCTTCGCTGCATCAAGGCTACCGCAAAATTTATAGCCTTGATGCAGCGAAGCGTAATCAAGGTTTTTATCTAAAGTTGACCCCATATTAAATTAATAAAAAATATTTTTAACTATGCCAAATAATTTTCAAATATTAATATAAAGAATGATATATTATTTTAATATAAATTACGGAACTTTTTTATGACTATTTTAGTATTCGATATAGAAACAATTCCTGATGTTGATGCCGGAAGAAAACTATATGATCTTAAAGGATTATCTGATGAAGATACAGCATCTGCTTTATTTGCACTTCGTCGCGCTAAAGTAGGTAATGATTTCCTGCCACATTATCTACAAAAAGTCGTCGCTATATCTTTAGTATTAGCTAATTCTTCAAATTTAAAAGTATGGTCATTAGGAGATGAAAACTCTGATGAAAAGGAGATTATCACTAGATTTTTTGCAGGCATTGATAAACATACCCCAACCCTTGTCAGTTGGAATGGATCAGGGTTTGATTTACCAGTATTGCATTATCGTGCCCTACTTCATGGTATAACCGCACAAAATTATTGGGAAACTGGTGAAAATCAACAACCTTTTCGCTTTAATAACTATTTAAATCGCTTTCACTACCGTCATCTTGACTTAATGGATGTTCTTGCGGGCTATCAAAATAAAGCTTTTGCACCATTAGATGATATTTCTACAATGTTAGGCTTTCCCGGAAAAATGGGCATGAGTGGTGATAAGGTTTGGGAACAATATTTAGCTAAAAATCTTAAAGGGATCCGTGATTATTGTGAAACTGACGTATTAAATACCTACTGTGTTTTTTTACGCTTTGAATTAATGCGGGGGACTATTAATATGAATGAATATGAAAAAGAAATTGATAGATTACGAAACTACCTTAATTCAGAAAAGTCTAAACCTCACCTACATGAGTTTTTAGAGGAAATGACTTAAATTATTTTTCGCCTTAAAAGTGACGGCCTGGATAATTTTGTTCTAATTTCATAAACAACAATAAATTACCTTAGTTTCTGCAAGATAAAAGCATCTTCAATGCCATTTTCATCCTGGTAGTAACCTTCTTTAATCCCAATTTGATTAAATCCCATTTTTTCATACAATCTTAAAGCAGGAGCATTACTAGGCCTTACTTCTAAATAAAATAAAGAAATATCAGGCTGTAATGGGTTGTCAATTACATTTTGTAATAAGATTTTCCCATAACCATTCCCTTGCAAAGCAGGAGCTACGCATAAATTAAGTACATGACAAACAGATTCACTATATCTACTAATTATATAACTTGCTAACTCCGGTTCTTCTAGAGAACCAATCTCAAGAAGTCGACAATCATAACCAACAAGCACACAGTCAGATAAAATATTAGAACTCCAAGGTGCTCTATGAGCCGCGAGTTCAATAGCATAAACTTTATCAACATCTAAAGCTTGCATTGGACGAACCCATGATTTCATAAGTATATCCTAAGATATTGCTATATATGTATATTCTAGGTCTCTACTTCATGTTTTATCAAGTTTTTACAATAATTTTGTTGTATGGTTGGGCCAAGGCCCAACCTAGATATAATTTATTTAAACATCATACTTTCTTTTTCTTAGGCATATATAAATCAGTAATTGTACCTTCGAAAATTTCAGCAGCAAGTGGTATAGACTCTGAAACAGTGGGATGTGGATGAATAGTTAATGCAATATCTTCTACATCACAGCCCATTTCAATTGCAAGTGAGGCTTCAGAAATAAGATCTCCTGCATTAATACCAACAATTCCTGCGCCTAAAATGCGGTGCGACTCTGGGCAGAATAATAATTTAGTCATACCTTCTTCACGCCCCATAGATAAAGCTCTTCCACTCGCCATCCAAGGAAATACTGATTTTTCATAGCTAACGCCTTGTGCCTTCGCTTCTTTTTCTGTCAACCCAACCCATGCAAGCTCAGGGTCAGTATAAGCTACAGATGCAATACATTTTGGATCAAAATAATGCTTCAATCCTGAGATTACTTCAGCGGCCACTCTTCCCTCAGGAATAGCTTTATGCGCTAGCATTGGTTGTCCAACAACATCGCCAATCGCAAAAATATGTGGAACGTTTGTGCGCATTTGTTTGTCAACTGCGATGAATCCACGCTCATCAACTTTTACACCGGCAAGATCCGCATTTATATTAGCACCATTTGGTTTTCTACCAACAGATACTAAAACTTGTTGGAAGCATAAAGGCTTATCTGTAGCATGCTCCCCTTCCATAGTAACGTAGATACCATCTTTTTTAGCATCCATTGCTGTTACTTTTGTTTTAAGTAAGAATTTAACGCCTTTTTTAGTCATATATTTTTGTAATACATTAACAAGATCAGCATCTGCACTAGGAATTAATTGATCTAAAAATTCAACTACTGTTACATTTACACCTAAGGCATTATAAACGGTCGCCATTTCAAGGCCGATAATACCACCGCCTAAAATTAACAAATCACCTTTGATATCAGCTAATTCTAAAGCACCTGTAGAGCTAAAAATACGTTTATCTTCTGGTATAAATGGTAAACTTACCGATTCAGATCCAACTGCAATAATGGCATTATCAAAATCAATAGTTGTCTTACCATCTTTAGCAGCAACTGTAACTTGATTTTTATTTAAAAATTTAGCCTCACCTACCACAACTTCAACTTTACGTTGTTTTGCAAGTGCCGATAACCCGCCAGTAAGTTTAGAAATTACTGAATTCTTCCATGCAACTAATTTACTACTATCTAAAGTAGGTTTACCAAATGTGATACCATGCTTCGCAACTTCTGATGCTTCATCAAGGACTTTTGCCATATGCAGTAAAGCTTTTGATGGGATGCAACCTACGTTTAAACAAACTCCACCTAAAGTCGGAAAACGCTCAATTAAAACTACTTTTTTACCTAAATCAGCAGCTCTAAATGCTGCGGTATATCCACCAGGCCCACTACCTATTACTACTAGATCAGCCTTAATTTCTTTAGTCATCTAAAATCCTCTCTAAAAACTATAATAAAATACGTCGTAAATCACTTAGACAATCACAAATATAACGTGTAAAACGAGCAGCCTCTGCTCCATCAATAACACGGTGATCATATGAAAGCGATAGCGGCAACATTAGACGTGGCTTAAATTCACCATTTATATAGACAGGCTTAATACTAGAGCGTGACAATCCAAGAATTGCAACTTCAGGACTATTTACAATAGGAGTAAAAGCCGTTCCACCAATACCACCTAAACTTGAAATAGTAAAAGAACCACCATTCATATCCTGTGGCATTAAGCCTTTTTCACGGGCCTTAAGACTTAAACGCGCCATTTCTTTAGCAATTTCGCCAACAGATAATAAATTAACATTTTTAATAACTGGCACCACTAAACCATTAGGAGTTTCAACGGCTATTCCAATATTATAATAATGTTTATGAATTAAATTTTCACCAGTTGCATCTAGGGATGAATTAAATTGCGGATAAACTTTTAGTGCATTAGCTACTATTTTACAAACAAAAGCTAAAATAGTTAATTTATAATCAGTAGCTTTAGAATTAGAAATTTCTGATTTTCTGAAATCTTCTAAAAGCGTAATATCAGCTTCATCAAATTGGGTAACATGAGGAATTGTTAACCATGAGTTATGAAGATTAGTAGCGGTTAGACGCTTAATTTTATTCAGTGGTTTAAAATCTATTTCACCAAATTTAGTAAAATCTATAACTGGCGCCGAAGGAAGAGCAAAACTTCCAGAAGAAGATTTTTCACTCATTTTAGTTTTAACAAATTTTAATACATCATCTTTGCTAATTCTATCTTTTCTTCCGGTTCCACTAACTGCAGCAAGGCTTACACCTAACTCGCGTGCCAACCTTCTAACTGCAGGACCTGCAAAAATATGCTCCGATGATTGATCATCAGCTACGAGATGTCTTTCATTAGTAGATGGCAATTCTTCAGTTTTTAAGACAGCCTTTTCAATAATTGGCTCTTCTTTAACAATTTCTAAAGGTGCAGGTTCTTTTTTTGATTCTTCTTTAGGCGGAGCCTCTTTAACGTCACTTGCGCTAGATTCAAGCGTTAAAATATCATCACCTTCTGATAATTTATCACCAAGCCTAATTAATAAAGATTTCACAACGCCTGCCATAGGCGATGGAATTTCCATAGATGCTTTATCTGATTCTAGTGTTACTAAAGGTGTGTCTTCACTAATTGTGTCACCGACTTTCACCAAAATTTCGATGACATCAACTCCAGTTGCGCCACCAATATCAGGAACCTTAATTTTTTTATCTTCAGCCATATTTGCCTCATTAATTCCTATAATCAAAAATAATTAGTTATTGAGTGATAGGATCAAGTTTATCAGGATCAATCCCATAGCGTTTCATTGCCTCAACTACAGTCTCTTTAGGCACATCGCCTAAATTTGCAAGTGAGCTAAGAGCTGCCAATACAATAAATTTAGCATCAACCTCAAAGAAATGTCTTAAACGCGCCCTTGTATCACTACGACCATATCCATCTGTACCTAAAGTAACATATGGACTTTTAATATAAGGTCTAATCTGATCCGCATAAATTCTCATATAATCAGTCGCCGCAATTACAGGACCATTTCTATCTGCTAATAATTGCTCAACATAACTTTGTTTTGCAGGTTTTTCAGGATGCATAAGATTATAACGCTCAACAGCTAATCCATCACGCCTTAGTTCATTAAAGCTAGTAACAGACCAAATGTCAGCAGTTACACCAAAATCATCAGCTAACATTTTTTGAGCTTTTATAACTTCTAGCAAAATAGTGCCGCTACCTAATAATTGCACATGTTTTTTAGATTTTTTCGGGCATTCTTGTAATAAATACATACCCTTGATAATCCCTTCCTCAACATTTGCCGGCATATCTGGATGCTGATAGTTTTCATTCATCACGGTAATATAATAAAAAACATTTTCTTGTTTAGAAAACATACGCTCTAAACCATTATGAATAATAACCGCTAGTTCATAGGCAAAGGTTGGGTCATAAGTAATACAATTTGGGATGGTGCCTGCCATAATATGACTATGACCATCTTGATGTTGTAAACCTTCACCAGCAAGTGTTGTCCTGCCGGCAGTTCCACCTAATAAAAATCCACGAGCCTGCATATCACCAGCAGCCCATGCAAGATCACCAATCCTTTGAAAACCAAACATAGAATAATAAATATAAAAAGGAATCATTGGTAATTTATTAGAGCTATATGAAGTGGCTGCAGCCATCCAAGAACAAAAAGCACCTGCCTCATTAATTCCTTCTTCTAAGATTTGACCATCTTTTATTTCGCGATAATACATAACTTGCCCATGATCAACAGGCGTGTACAATTGACCAACTGGTGAATAAATCCCAATTTGGCGAAATAATCCTTCCATACCAAATGTTCGACACTCATCAGGAACAATAGGTACAATCTTTTTACCTAATTCTTTATCTTTCAAAAGATGTGTCAAAATCCGCACAAAAGCCATAGTAGTTGAAAGCTCGCGCTCACCTAAATTATGAGTCACAAAAGAAAAATCAGACAAAGGAGGAATAGGCAAAGGTTCAAAGGCTGATGTTCTTGCTGGCAAATAACCACCTAAGTCTTCACGATGTTTTTGTAAAAACTTAATTTCAGGACTATCATCAGCTGGACGATAAAAAGGTACATCAGCAATTTTGTCATCAGAGATTGGAATGCTAAAACGGTCCCTAAATGCACGCAAATGTTCAATACTCATTTTCTTTTGCTGATGAGTAATATTCATACCTTCACCTGCTGCCCCCATACCATAACCTTTAATTGTTTTAGCAAGAATAACCGTAGGTTGGCCTTTATGCGCCACAGCCTCAGCATATGCTGCATATACCTTTTGTGGATCATGTCCGCCACGATTTAAGCGCCAAATATCATCGTCTGAGAAATTTTCAACCATTTTCTTTAATTCAGGATACTGACCAAAGAACTTCTCGCGAACAAACGCACCATCATTAGCTTTATAAGATTGATAATCACCATCAACGCACTCTTCCATACGCTTTTGCAATAAACCATCTTTATCTAGAGTAAATAAAGGGTCCCAGCGACCTCCCCAAATTACCTTAAGAACATTCCATCCAGCACCTTTAAATACGCCTTCTAATTCTTGTATTATCTTAGAATTCCCACGCACAGGACCATCAAGACGCTGCAAATTACAATTTACAACAAAAATTAAATTATCTAATTTTTCTCGAGCAGCGATAGATAAAGCACCAAGTGATTCAGGTTCATCCATTTCACCATCACCTAAAAACGCCCAAACTTTGCGTCCTTCTGCCTTAATTAAGCCGCGATTTTCTAAATATTTCAAAAATCGTGCTTGATATATTGCTTGTAATGGACCTAGTCCCATAGATACAGTCGGAAATTGCCAAAAATCCCCCATCAACCATGGATGTGGATATGACGATAAACCATCAACTTCAACTTCTTGTCTAAATTTATCTAATTGATCTTCTGTGAATCTGCCTTCAAGAAATGCGCGCGCGTAAATTCCAGGTGAGGAATGCCCTTGGATATATAATAAATCCCCACCATTTTCACCATTAGGACCTTTGAAAAAGTAATTAAACCCTGTTTCATATAGAGTTGATGAAGATGCATATGACGCAATATGTCCACCAAGCTCTGGTGCATATTTACCAGCACGTAAAACCATAGCCACTGCATTCCAGCGAATTAAAGCAGAAATTCTCTTGCCCATACCTTCATCGGGTGGCATATGCTTTTCTTCATATGGCTTAATAGTATTTCTGTATGGCGTATTTACAGAGCTCTTATGCTTAATTCCTAGCGCATTAGCTTTATTAACTAATTCTTGTAAAATAAATGAAGCTCTCTCACTTCCTTCATTTGCCAAAACTGCTGCTAATGCATCCAACCATTCTTGTGTTTCAGTTGGATCTATATCATTCAAATGTTCATTTACCATTAAGGAATTCCTCTTAATTTCAGCAACATAATGGAGCGACTTGTAATCTCTTTTTAATTTGCCCATTACATGCTTGTCTACAAATAGTTAAATCAGCTCTACAGTCACAAGTTAGTTTTTTACATTTTAGTGGATCGCTATAAGAATTTAAATTACGTGCGATAGTTCCACCTCTTATATATGTCTCATTAACATAGACATTATAGTTCTTTTTTGCATTAAAGTTATTTGATTGACTACATTCACTACAATTATTATGACAAACTTGCTGACATATTTTTAATTGTTGCATACAGCTATTATGACATGCAGCTATTTCTCTTGCATGATATACAGAAGCTTTCTCTGCGGCACAACCATCTAACAAAAATACAATAAAACAAAAAATTATACGTAGAAATCCGCCCATTTTATATTAGCTCATTTAAAATTAAAACTATTTATGGAAATCACGTGTCCGAGCCGCAATATAAGGGAGCGGAAAAGTTAATCTCGGTCATAATAAATATTCCACTCCCTTATGGTCGTGGCTCGGTTGCTTCGTGCCAAATTTTTTCCTAGTCTCTACGCATCTTATCAGACAATGACATTGGTGTTGGATATTTTATTACCACCAAATACGATGACACAATAAAAGTTAAGATAGTTGTTGCTTGAATTAAATTTGAAGTAACATTGGAGATTAATTTATCACTTAAGGCAATAGATGCAACTAATAATGAAAACTCACTTGCCTGACCAAGCCTTATGCCAACTTCTTTTGCAACTGCAACCTTTTCTCCGGCTTTTGTCAGCAACACTCTAAAACAAAGTGGTTTTAGCCACAATACTAATGCCGCTAAAATACAAGCAGGAATTACAACTTGAGCCGCAAAACCAAAATTAAATGTAGCGCCTACAGCAAAGAAAAACATAACTAAGAAAAAATCACGTAGTGGTTTTAAACTTTCTGCAATAAAAAGAGAAATAGGACTAGATGCAAGAGCTACGCCGGCAACAAAAGCACCAATATCAACCGACAAACCTATTTTTTCTGCAAGAATTGATAAACCAAGACACCATCCAATAGATAAAAGAAAAACATATTCTTGAGTTCTATCAAATTTTGCCAACAAACGTACAAGCACATAACGCTCGATTACAAAAGAAAATATAATTAACGCAGGAAGAGATAAAAAAACCAAAATAAGATCATGCCAAGCAAAACCTGTGCCTGGCTTTGCACCATGAATCAAAATTAAAATAACTATTGCGATAAGATCTTGCATTAAGAGCACACTTATCATGACCTCACCAGTATGTTGATGATGAAGTATTGTTGTTGGTAAAAGTTTTAGTCCAATAATTGTACTAGAAAACATCATGGCCGCACCCAAAACCCATGAATCTAAATTAGACAAACCAAACCAACGACCAACCAAATAAGAAACAACTGCAAATAAAATGGAGCTTAACATTGCAATCCAAGTAACTTCCTTAAGCATATGCAAAAGATTTTGTGGCTGTAAATGAAGGCCTAAAAGAAACAATAAAAACACAATGCCAATTTCACCAACTTGGCGAACAGCTGATAAGTCTGTTATTAGCTGCAATCCCCATGGCCCTAGAGCTGCCCCTAATAGAATATAAGCAACTAATAAAGATTGGCGAGTATAGAGCACAAAGGTAGAAAAAACCGCGGCCCCTGCAAAAACCAAAAACATTGTGTAAAATACTGTACCATCATGCATCTACTATCATCCCCAACCTAAATTTAAACTTACCTAAAATATATAAGAATAACATAAAAATTAAAGATCTATTCACATAATTTCATAACAATAAATCAGGATAGTCACTAAATATAGCATCAACCCCTAAAGCTGATAGTTTCTTAGCTTTACGCTTGCTATTTATAGTATAAACATAAACTTTATAACCTTCTTGCAAAATAGCTTCAATACGTGAAGGTTTAGCTATTTTGCTGTTTAAATGAATTGAATAACAATTTAAATCTTTAGCAATTTGCAGCCAATTATCTTGCCACTTGTGCATTAAAAAACCAATTGGGATCTCTGGCGAAAGACTTCTTGTTAAGGTTAAGGCATCTAGCTCAAAACTTGAAATTAATGGTAGATTTTTATCGGCTGGCCAATACCGATTAATTTGAGTCAATAATGCAATCGTAGTTTCATCTGTTGAACCTGGGTAAGGTTTGATTTCAATATTAGCATGCATATTATTATTATTTAGCCACAGAATTGTATCAGTTAAAGTTGGAATCTTTTCTCCTTTAAATTTCCTTGAATACGATCTTCCTGCGTCTAAAGATTGCAAATATTCAGCTGTTAATAGTCCGAATTTTCCACGTCCATTTGTTGTTCTTTTTATAGACTCATCATGAAATATAAATGGAATGCCATCCGCACTTAACATGACATCAAATTCAATGAAATTGCACCCTAATTCACGAGCTTTTTCAAAAGCTGCTATTGTATTTTCAGGAGCATAACCAGAAGCCCCACGATGACCTATTAATTGCATCATATATATAAATCACCTAATATTTTTAAATAAGATAAAACATTAAGATTTTATATATAAATATATAATAGATCTATAACTCTTTAGCATACCGTTGTTATAATTAGATAAAGAGGATAATAATTCTGGAGAAAAATATGACTTCTCATGACAGTCAGCATAATAAAAACCAAATAAATAATGATGATTTTCTTGATTACGCATTAACTCATGACTTTGGCGATATACATTTTAAAGTTGATAAAGCAACGGGGATGAAAGCCATGGTTGCTATTCATAGCACCAAACTAGGTCCATCTCTTGGAGGATGTAGGTTTATTCATTATCCTGATACTAAAACAGCAATATATGACTGTTTACGCCTAGCAAGAGGCATGAGCTACAAAGCAGCCCTTGCTAATTTGCCATTAGGTGGTGGAAAAGCTGTAATTATTGAACCAACTAAAGCGTACGATCGTAAAGCTTATCTAAAAAGTTTTGGTAAATTTGTTAATGAGTTAGGTGGGCGCTATATTACCGCTCTAGATAGCGGCACCCAATTAGCCGACATGGATATAATTGCTGAACACACTCCATTTGTTGCAAGTAGAGCAAGTGAAAATGGCGATCCATCTCCTTATACTGCTTTAGGGATTGTGCGTGGTATTGAGGCTGCTGTTTTATTTAAATTAGGCAAAGATAATTTAAAAGGTTTGCATATTGCTATCCAAGGTTTAGGTCATGTTGGCTCTCTTGTAGCTAAATACGTTCATGAAAAAGGTGCTACTCTTACTGTAGCTGATATAAATCCAACTTTAGTTGAAAATATAGTTAATAAATTTGGGGCAAAAGCTGTAGATACCAAAGACATACATAAAACAACATGTGATGTTTATTCACCTTGCGCCTTAGGTTCTATCATAAATGATGAAACAATCAATGAGCTACAAACATCAATAATCGCTGGTGGCGCTAATAATCAACTAGCCCATAGTTACCATGGTGAAGAATTACATAAAAGAGGAATACTTTATGCAACAGATTATGTAATAAATGCTGGTGGACTTATTTTAGCTGCTAGTAAATACCTTCATACACATGAAGATACTATTAACGAACAAATAGATGGTATTGGCGCAACGTTATATGCGATTTTTTCGCGATCTATAAAAGAAAATCGTCCAACATCTGAAATTGCTGATGCCTTAGCACAAGAAAAATTAGCGTAACGAAAATGAAGCAAATAAATCTTACAGAAAATTTATATGATTATATGCTGGATGTGTCACTAAAAGAACATCCAGTATTAAAATCATTGCGTGAAGATAGCATGAATATGCAGCTTTTCCATATGCAAATATCTCCTGACCAAGCTCAATTTATGCAAATGCTTATGCGACTTATACAAGCTAAAAAAGTGTTAGAGTTAGGCACATTCACAGGATATAGTGCCCTGGCTTTAGCTTTAGCTTTGCCTGAAGATGGTCATTTAATTACTTGTGATATCAATGAAGAGTGGACTAAAAACGCCAATCATTATTGGGAAAAGGCAAACCTTAAATCTAAAATTGAATTACGCCTAGCTCCTGCTTTAAAAACATTAAATGCTCTAATTGAAAATGGTGAGGAACATACATTTGATTTTATTTTTATCGATGCTGACAAAACAAATTATGTAAATTACTATGAATTAGCGATGCAACTAATTAGTCCATCAGGTCTTATTGTTATTGATAATGTATTTTGGGAAGGAAAAGTTATAGACTTAAATGAACAAGGCGGTCAAACTCGTGAAATTCGTAAATTAAATGATCTATTAAAAAACGATACTCGAGTTGACACAAGTCTTTTGCCGATAGCTGATGGGGTTTTTCTTGTAAAGCCAAAGAAGGAATATTTTTTATAAAGTAGAAATTAACATTTCAATCATTTTTTATAAGGATTAAAAAAAATGAATAAAGATAAACATGTTAATCCATGCGGCCTAGATGGCTTTGCATTTCTTGAATTTTCAGCTCCAAACCAAGAGCTTCTTCACCACCAATTTGAACAAATGGGTTTTGTCCAGACGGCTAAACATAAAAATCATGATATTTATTTATATGTCCAAGGCTCTATTAAATTTATTGTTAATGCAGCTGTTAATTGCCGAGCTGAAACTCATGCCAATACTCACGGGGCAGGTGCCTCGGCAATGGGTTTTAAAGTAGCCAATGCTAAAGAGGCTTTTAACTATGCAATTAAACATGGTGCCGAAGAATTTCATGATAATTCTGATGTTAATAACGGTCTATTAGCAATAAAAGCCATAGGCGGCTCAGTGATTTATTTTGTCGATGATCTATCTCAACCATTTGCGGATCAATGGGTAAAATATTCTTTATCAAAATCTAATAATAAAACTGCTGGACTAATTAACATTGATCATTTAACTCACAATGTATTTCGCGGCAACATGGATAAATGGGCTAAATTTTATGAGTCTATTTTTAATTTTAAAGAAATTAGATTTTTTAATATTACTGGAATTATGTCAGGCCTTGTTAGTCGGGCTCTTAGTAGCCCTTGCGGAAAAATTAAAATACCATTAAATGAATCAAAAGATGATCATTCTCAAATCGAAGAATTTTTACATGAATATAATGGTGAAGGCATACAGCATATAGCCCTTAGTACTGATAACATTTATGAAACAGTTAATCTTTTAACCAAGCAAGGGATTAAATTCCTTACCGTTCCAGATACATACTATGAAATGATTAAAAACCGCATACCTTGGCATAATGAGCCATTGCAAGCATTGCAAGAAGAACAAATATTAATTGATGGTGAGCAGGATGAAAAGCATGGGTTGCTTTTGCAGATATTTACCGACAATATTTTTGGCCCTGTTTTTTTTGAAATTATACAAAGGCGTGGTAATGAAGGATTTGGCGAAGGAAACTTTCAAGCTTTATTTGAAGCTATAGAGCGCGATCAAATTAGGCGGGGAACGCTTAAAACAGAAGGGAATTAGCATGAAATTAGCAAGCCTTAAAGTTTTGCATAGTCGTGATGGCGAATTATGCGTTGTTAGTAAAGATTTAACCATTGCCATTCGTGTAAATCATATTGTTCCAACTCTTCAACTAGCTCTTGAAAATTGGGAAAAATATGAACCAGAATTAAATCAAATTTACCAACAATTAAATTTAAATAAACTGTCAAATTTCTTTGAATTTGATCCTAAGCTTATGGCCGCTCCCCTACCCCGCGCATATCAATGGGCTGATGGAAGTTCTTATGTTAACCACGTTGAGCTAGTTCGCAAAGCTCGTGGCGCATTAATGCCTGAAAATTTTTGGACTAATCCACTAATTTATCAAGGGGGATCTGATTATTTTCTAGGTCCTAGAGATCAAATTATTGTTAATGACGAAAATTATGGTATTGATTTTGAAGCAGAAATTGCAATAATTACTGATGATGTTCCAATGGCAGTTGATGTAAAAAATGCGGGAAAACATATTAAATTATTAATGCTCGTAAATGATGTGTCATTAAGAAATTTAATTCCTGATGAACTTGCCAAAGGTTTTGGATTTTTTCAATCAAAACCTGCCTCGAGCTTTTCACCCGTTGCCCTAACGCCTGATGAATTATCTCCTCATTGGGATGGAGAACGTTTAAATTTACCCTTATATAGCTATTTAAATGGTGAATTATTTGGCCAACCCAATGCAGGCGTTGACATGACATTTTCATTTCCTGAATTAATTGCACATGCAGCTAAAACAAGAATATTAACGGCCGGAACAATTATAGGTTCAGGGACTGTATCAAATATTGATAGATCTAATGGCTCGTCTTGTATTGTTGAAAAGCGTATGCTTGAAACTATCGCAGATGGAAAGCCTAAAACACCTTTTATGAAATATGGCGATAAAATTCGTATAGAAATGAAAAATACAGAAGGAATGAGTTTATTTGGCGCAATTGAACAAGAAGTTATGCCTTTAAATAAGGTCTAAGGACAATTATGAATCTTTATGATTACTACCGTTCTACTGCTTGTTATAGAGTACGTATTGCTCTTAACTTTAAAATGATAAATTATGAAACCTTAACCGTTCATTTAGTTAATAACGGTGGAGAACAACATCTTCAAAATTATTTAAATTTAAATCCACAAGGATTGGTTCCAACCATTGAAGAAAATGGTCATATTTTAAGTCAATCTTTAGCGATTATTGAATACTTAGAAGAAATTAACCCATCACCTTCATTATTACCTAAAACCCAATTAGGTCGGGCTGAGGTACGTAGCTTAGCGATGATAATCGCCTGCGATATACATCCACTTAATAATTTACGGGTATTAGAATATTTAAAAAAAGAATTTGAAGCATCAATTTCACAAGTAAATGAATGGTATCATCATTGGTTAAAAGCAGGATTTGATGCAATTGAATTAAAACTAAAAATTTTACCGCGTGAAAAAAATTTTTGCTATGGTGATAGTATAAGTTTAGCTGATATCTGCCTTATCCCCCAAGTGTATAACGCCAAGCGTTTTGATTTTCCTATGGATAATTATCCACTTATAAATAAAATAAATGATTATTGCTTAACTTTAGATGCTTTTATCGATGCCGAGCCAAAGCAGGTAGATTCATAAAACTTCACAATGAATTGTATGGTGGTCATGCTATCGTTTTGCCCACTATATAAATACTTAAAATATAACCATTTCTAATCTATCCTTTAAATTTGCTATCAAAGGATTAGGATCAACATAAGTATTTTCCTTTTCTGTAAACTGCCAAATCCCATGTGGCCACAAAAGATCGTGTTTAAAGCGTGCTACTACATGCAAATGGAATTGAGAAACAATATTACCTAAAGTACCTATATTTAATTTATCTGGTTTAAAAATATCTTGTATAACTAAAGACAGCTGGTTAATTTCATCCATCAGCTGGTATTGTTCTGTCTTTTTTAACTCGGTGATTTCAGTTAGATTATTTCTACGTGGAACCAATATTATCCAAGGATAATCGGTATTATTTTTTAGTAAAACCTGGGATAGAGGCCAGTTAATTAGATTAAAACTAGTGGATTGTATTCTTTCATCCAATCTGAAATCGTCATTTAGGGGCATAGATATGCTAATTTCACAAAAATAATTTACAAAGAATACATCTTATTCATCATCATCACAACCAATGACATTTTCAGCATACAAATCACCCAATTGCGTAATCCATGATGACTATTAACTGAGTTAAGATTAAAATGAACCTGATGTTTAAATTTAATACTTTACATATTGTTTTTTATAGTTAGTTGGTATATTAAACCCGCATCAACATACCAACTATTTAAGTCTCTGGATTAAACTAATGACAAAGCTTAAAATAAGTGACAAAGGATACACATCAATACCCAAACTCTATCAAGAAATTGACATCAATACATACGTTCTTGATCCAGATTGGTATAGTAAATTTGTACTTTTCTGCCAACCCACCACTAAATTTGAATTTGATAGACACGTAGGTCAAGAAAGTACCTATGATTTGAAGCCAATGTTAACAAATTCGTTAAAATTTCATTATGCTGTTATCTCAGGTGCTCTTGAAAATGTCGATCCTTGTTTTAAACTTAACTCTGACCAAAAAACTGCTCTTATTACTAAGATAAATGAAGAAATTGCTGCTTGCACGCCCGGTTTCCATGCTCGGGTTGACAGCTTACTTGAAGGTTATTTTTTACCAAAAACCGTAGAAGAATTATTAAGATCTATTCGATACAACATCGTAGAACGTGCTGCAAACAAAGCCACCAACGAGGTTCATGCCAATAACCGATACTTTATTGTAGCAGAAAGAATGAATCTAGGAGTTCAACCAAAGCTACATGGTGATCCTTACGTAGGTGCTATACCTGATGCAGTAATTGAACGTGATTTGAATAAATTGTTTAGTGAGCAGTATCAGCCATTTGCAACATTACTCAGTTTAAAAGAAATGTTAGCCTCTTCTTTTGACCAATATTCTGGGAGAAAAGAAGAAGGATATCCTGCTCAAACGTATGAGACAGGCTTAAATTATCTAAGAAATCTTTTTAAAGAAACTGAAATTAATTATGATTATTTAGTTACCCATGAGGAAACTGGAGCTGTTTGTGATATTAACTGGAACCTTGTATTGGCAAAATTATGGGCTATATTGATTAAAGAACGCTATTTTTCATATTCTTCATGGTCAAGTTTTTTTAGTAATTATGGTTTCGAAATGTTTAGTCGTTGGACTCGAACACCATTTGAAACAATCTGCCATGAAGCGATGATAGTCGTTAATCGTCTTTTTCTAGATCCCGCTACTATCACAAGAGAAGAGCTTAATAAAATCCCCAATCTTTTTGCATCACCAACAGAATGTTTTGCCTATCTTAGATGTAATAATGATTTGTCTATAAACGCTAAAATCACCCTGCTTTTTAGTACGCTTGATATGACGTATGCAAAAAATAAAGATGCTGATGATTTTGAGTTTTGGCAATTTGCGTATGAAAATAAGGATTTATTAGAAGATTTTGGCCGAACTTACCCCCTAAAATATCCTGAAAAACAAAGAGAATTTCAAGATTATTTATTAGATGATGATCATTCATTTCATGATTTAGTAGATAATGCGTCTTGGCAAAAACTCATAACTTTAAGTTTAAAATTAAAATACCTTTCGCCAAAACAAATAGGTCAAATTTTACTATATAAAAACTACAATAATGAAAATGGGTTATTTTATGCTTTATTATCAAGCTCTAAGCACCCAGAGGCCATGTTATCATTTATGCAATTAATCCCTCATATAGACTCAAATAGCCTCTCTATACTATTAACCGATAAAAACCTTGATGGTGCTAATATTTTATCAATAGTACTTTCAAAGACTAGCAAGGTACATATTGAAGTTGCTCGCGAGCTTCTTCTTACTATCGCGACACTTTCAGAACTGGATCAACAAACTATCTTTCAACTAAATACCTATCCTAACCAATATTGTCCTTTAATTTTAGCAATCAAAAATTATCCATCAATAGTACCATCTATACTCAATATTTTACTGACCTTAGACTATGAAAATCAAAATAGGATTATAAACTTTTGTTTGGCTAGCAATGTGATAAATAATAAAAAAAGTTTATGTTTTAAGCGGTTATTAGAATTGGGAAAAAAGGTAAATTCATTAGCATATCAACCACTTAAAGCCGAGGCTTATCAAACCGCGAAAGAACTACAATCAACCCTTATTTATGCTCTTAATGAATACTACAATAATATTGAAAGTCCTGCGGCCCTAACAACATTGAAAGGCAAATGGCATGATGCCATACAAACAGCAAGTGATATTCTTGTAAAACTTACCGACTGGGAAACATTTTTATTAAACTTAGCTCTAGTAATCATTAGTATTCCTCTACTAGGTGTGCCACTAGTAATAAATTATTACCAATCAGATTATAAAAGCATATTTTTTAAATCAGGTGAGATGAAGGAATTAAAAAATCTAGAGAGCTTAATTAAGAATGACGAAGAACCACTATTAAATTAATCAGGGTAAACGCGTATCATACTTAATTTAAATACAAAATCATTACTCAAAATATATTATAATAATACTATTAGTAAGCACTCCACTAAATTATTTAAGGGGATTTAAATGCGTTTGTCAGCAAAAGCAATGAGATTATTAGATGATAGGAATATTAAAGAATTACAAAAATTACCTCTTGAAGAACTTCTTAGCCGACAAGATTATGAATATTTCCAAGATTATATTGATAATCCTATTACTAAAACTTCACGTTCTTATTCTCTTGGTTTAGGGATGATTGATCCAGTATCGTTATATACATATCAAAGGCCGGTTGCTGTTTCGAACGGGCGGGTTTTCTCAAAAGAATCATTGGATAATATTTTGGCTCTTGGTAGTGGTGAATTTATATGTCCTGAAACACGTGAAGCATTATTAACAAATTGTTATGACAATGGTGGATTAGAAAGAGAATCATATGTCCTTTTACCACAACTTGAGACAATGCTTTTAGAAGCAAGGGAAGCAAGGGATAGAGCTTTTCGCGGAAGCATAGGTGCAAAAGCTTATGCCCCTAGAGAAGCTGAAGCTTCCGCAGCTCATCCTTTGGTGCCAAGTTTTGTTGATACAATGATTGCTACATTACCTGAAGATAAACTTGTTAATTTGCAGCTTCATGTAACTGGATCTAAATTGAGAATTGATATCACTGGTAATGATATTCAAGAAAAGCTTAAACTTTTTTTTAGAGCAGCTTTACCATCTGTTAATAGTGAAGTCGTCTCTGATCCAAGTCTTGGTGCTTATTATGTTAAAAGTCTAGGTCGATGCTGGCAAACAACTCCTAATCTTTGTCGCTTAGAATTTTGGTTCCCATCTTATATTCGAATAACAGATACTCAAGTTAACGATTTAATCGCAGCCTTACTAAAACCTCTAGATTTGCCAGATGCTCAAATTCCAGATGGTGCTGTTTTTGGATCTATTGCTTCAATAGGTGCAAATGAATTTTGTGAAGCTGTTGGAAAAACAGAAATTAACTTACAAAAAGCTACAAAATGCTGTAAATCATTTTTAAATGCTACAGAGATCATAGCAAACTCTAGATTTGAGTCATTAAATGATGAAGTAACACGAGTTATTGTTCCAGCCGCTAGAGAGATCACAGGCCGAATGATGTTTTTTGGAAGTGCTTCATCGTCACAAGCAGGACTTCCATCAGCACCACCAACTTTGTCATCTCAATTTTCTAGAAGCTTATCTAGATCAATAACTGGTATCTAGGGAATATTTATAGATACAGTTATATTTATATTTTTCAGAAACCTTAATTAGTGTATTATCGCGTTTTATATATATCTAGCACAAATTTATAATGTAGGGTGGGAAAAGCAACAGTGCGCCCACCAACAGTTCAATATGGTGGGCATGCTATCGCTATGCCCACCCTACCAGTGCTTATAATAATTAAATTTTAACATCAGTGATGTAATATATTACGGAGTACATAATGGCAGATATCTATACAGTAAAAGAATGTTTAGCTGGCGGTATAAAAGTCGATGATATAGTTACCGTTCGTGGCTGGGTAAAAACCAGGCGTGATTCTAAGGCTTCGCTTTCATTTATTAACTTAACTGATGGCTCATGCTTTTCTCCTATTCAAATAGTTGCCACTGAAAATCTTAATAATTACCATGATGAAGTAGTAAAACTTACCGCGGGTTGTGCTATATCTGTTACAGGCAAGCTCGTTGCCTCTCAAGGCAAGGGCCAACTTTTCGAAATTCAGGCTGATGTTGTTAAAGTTATCGGCTGGGTAGAAAATCCTGATAGCTATCCAATCCAACCTAAGCGTCATACCCTTGAATATCTTCGAGAAGTAGCTCACTTACGTCCAAGAACTAATACTATATCTGCAGTAACTCGTGTGCGACATTGTCTATCAGAATCAATCAACCGCTTTTTTCATGAACGTGGTTTTTTTTGGGTGCATACACCCATTATTACTGCAAGTGATTGTGAAGGTGCGGGAGAAATGTTTCGTGTTAGTACTTTAGATTTATTAAATCTTCCAAAAACCGAAACGGCCCAAGTTGACTTTAGTAAAGATTTCTTTGGTCGCGAAACCTTTTTAACTGTTTCAGGACAACTTAACATTGAAGCTTATTGCTTAGCAATGTCAAAAGTATATACGTTTGGACCAACATTTCGCGCTGAAAATTCAAATACCAGTAGACATTTAGCAGAATTTTGGATGGTAGAGCCTGAGCTTGCTTTTGCCGATCTTTTAGACATTTGTAATTTAAGCCAAGATTTACTTAAATTTTTATGTAAACAAGTTCTTGATTCCAATATGGATGACATGAGTTTCTTTAATCAACATGTTGAACCTGGTTGTATTGAACGTCTTGAGCATGTAGCTAACTCAGATTTTGAAGTTATGACTTATACATCAGCGATTGAAGCGTTATTAAAATCTTCTAAGAAATTCGAATATCCAGTAAGTTGGGGGCTTGATTTACAATCAGAGCACGAGCGTTATTTAGCTGAAGAGCTATGCAAAAAACCTGTGATAATTACTGATTATCCAAAAGAAATTAAAGGTTTTTACATGCGAGTAAACGATGATCAAAAAACCGTAGCCGCAATGGATGTTTTAGCACCGGGAATTGGTGAAATTATTGGTGGAAGTCAGCGTGAGGAAAGAATAGAAGTATTAGATACACGTATGGATGAATGCGGCCTAAATAAAGAACAATATAACTGGTACCGTGATTTACGCCGTTACGGCACAGTCCCTCACGCAGGGTTTGGCTTAGGCTTAGAGCGTCTAGTAAGTTATGTTACCGGAGTTAACAACGTAAGAGAC
>Ga0247839_1002631_pt1 | contig 26432 bp, 20 predicted proteins | sample LaCruzMarch2015__6_FD_192405 | JGI IMG/M metagenome (GOLD analysis project Ga0247839, IMG submission 192405) | Freshwater microbial communities from meromictic Lake La Cruz, Castile-La Mancha, Spain - LaCruzMarch2015_16m | ecosystem: Environmental > Aquatic > Freshwater > Lake | place: Spain... | reverse complement strand
ATCAGCGCCTCATCCACTTCGACGGTACCCGACAGGGGAGCGCGTTCAGCGCGCACCATCGCGACCCGAAACCGTTGCAACATGGTCCAGGCCACGCGATACCGAGTGCCAAGAGTCCGTTCGAGGCGCTTGGCAGAAAAACCGTTCTTGGTGGTGGTCACGTGCCATGCCGCCTCGAACCAGGTGGTCAGCGGGGTTCGGGTCTTCTCCAGAATCGTGCCGGCCGTCACGGTCGTCTGGTGGCGACACTTGGGGCATACCAAGCGCCCGCGGGTTTCCCGCCAAGGTTCACCGACCACCCCACAGGCTGGACACGTGAAGCCCTGAGGCCACCGCAACGCTTCAATGAATTTCGAACAGGCTTCCTCGTCACGAAACCACTCGGCAAATTCATGATAGGTCCTCGGATCGTCACGGCCAGCACTGAGGGTTGCGGGCGAGGGCGAAACATACTCAACGGCGTCCATCACTACATATTGCACCAGGCGGAGCTAACCGGCCACCCCCTTTCGGCAATTGGGAGCACGCCGTGCTGGCGTACAACGCGGGGGCGCATCGAATTGACGATTATCTGGCCGGCAGAGGTCGGCCGCTGAAACAGGAGACGGTGGACTATCTGCCGAGGGTGCTCGATGCATTTCAGCGTGTGAAGCGGGGCGCGTGAAGCGTTTCCTAATTTCTCTGGCGTCTCGCCAGGACCTTTTTGGCCGTCAATGGGAGGGAAAGTCATGCGCGATTTCATCCGCCGGTTCCGCCGGGCCGTTCGTACTATTCCACCGCGAATCCGGTGGATGCTCATCACCCCCGTCGCGTTCACCGCTCTGTTCTTGATCGACGTTAGACTGGCTATCTCATTCTTCTTTATCGTGTTCGGATGGCATGTTTTGCGCCAATTGTATCGCGATCGGCACCTCATTCATGGGGCCGATGGCTACATTCACACTGGCAAGATAAACCCAGCAACCGGATTGAAGATGATTGGATTGTTTGACATGGGCGGCAATCTTTACGGGTGCGATGATGATCCGATGCGGTAATTTGACAGGGCGTGTTGCCTACTGAACTTCCCGGCTTCCGAAAACGAACCGCACGAGGCGCTTGGGGCGAGGAAGCAGAGCGAGGAGTCAAGCATGATATTTACCCTACTTGCAACCGCCGGGCGCATTGTGCATCGTCTCGCCGAAAACAGGGGCTTGGACGCAGATGCGCTGTACCGCGAATGCGGTATGGACCCGGATAAACTCGACGACGCCAAGGCGCGCTACCCGATCGATCGGATTCGCGCATTATGGCGCCTGGCCCAGCAACGGATTCCGGACCCTTGCTGGGGACTCGCCGGGGGTGAAGTCTGGCGGCCGACCGATTACCACGCACTGGGTTACGCCTTTCTGGCATCGCGCACCCTCGAAGCGGCCCTGACGCGACTGGAGCGCTACTACAACATCGTCTGTCAGGACATGGCCTTGCAGATGACCATCGACAACGACAGCCTCAGCATCATGTATACGCAGCCATCGACCGAGGCGGATATCCCGGCACTGCAGGATACCCGTTTATCGGTGTTCCTGCGCATGTGCCGGGATATCTACGGCCCGGAATTACCGGTCCGCGAGGTCCAACTGAGCCACCCCGCGCACGCCTGCGCCTACGCGCACTATTTCGGGTGTCCGGTGCGCTACGGCGGCGACGCATCGGGCTTGACCTTTGCGCTGGATACGGTGCGCAAGGTGTTACCGGCGGTCAACCAGGATCTGGCGAAAGCAAACGACCGAATACTCCTGGACCTCGATTACTTCCTGACCGGGACCAAGATCACCCACCAAGTACGGCGGGCGATCGTGCGTGAACTGACCTCCGGCAAGGTCAGCGCACAAGACGTCGCCCGGGAATTGGCGCTCGCCCCACGGACGTTGCAACGGAAACTTCAGGAAGAAGGAACCACCTATAAGGACGTGTTGGATGAAGTGCGCAAGACACTCGCTCAGCGTTATTTAAGAAGCGGCAAGCAAGTCAGCGAAGTGACATACCTCACCGGGTTTGCCAACCAGTCGGCGTTCTCCCGGGCGTACAAGGCATGGACTGGGCGAAACCCCTCCGAAGAGCACGGTCGCGCCTGACTCTCGCACCCCCGGCATCCCCCCGCCCGATTTTTTCTCTTTTAAAAAACGCCCGACGCTCCCCCCAGCGGAAGATGGCGCGTTTCGATATGCAATAGGCGTGTTCCGATAACGCCATCAGGCCGTCGTTTTGTTAGAGTCTCGACACGGATCAGGCACAGAACCAACAGCAAGAACCGCCACCCGGCAGGTCTTTTGCGGCCTAGACGAAGCCATCACACCCGGCAAAGTCACCCGCGACGCGCGCTTTATGGTGCACCTCCAACGGCCGCCAGGGCATCCCGTCGCGCGGCGATGATGAGTGCGATTGCTTACGGAAACGAGCGCACCGCACTCACCCGCTATCCCTCAACCCGAAAGGCGGAGTATCCCGCCGAGGAGCGAATGACCACACGACGCACAATGACCCCTTACGCAACCGGGTATAGACAGGGCATCCTGACCGCCGGCAACTACATCGATTCGGTCCGCTCCCGAGTGGCGCGCGGAACCGTCGTGCCTCCCAACGAACTCGCCCACGTTCTCGCCGCTTTGGTCAAAAAACTCGACGCCCTGGGAGGATGGGTCATGGCGGAGCGGCCGGTGGCAGAACATAGCCCGGAGCAGCAGGCCGTCCTTGGGGAGTATTTCGGCTTCTGCGCGGGTCTGATGAACGCGTTCTAGCCGGCCGGGGATCATGGCGTGGGCGTGCACCGATCCATGCACCGGCGCCTTCGACACCTGGACTTTTTCGTTGTCCCCGATCAACATCGAGGTCAGCACGACGCTCGTCCGGTCACCGAAGCGCCCGCCGGCTCACGCGGCTCCGGATAGAAAACAAGGACGCACCGCCAGTGGATGGCGCGACGGTCTAACCTGCGAAACGATTGCTCGGTTCGGGGGACGCTCCATGCGCTGGCTGCACATCGCCAAGGCCCGCTACTATCAGGCCTACCTTGAGAAAGACTTGCTCGGCGATTGGACCCTGATCACCGTCTGGGGCGGACTGGGATCGCGGTTAGGCCGGATGCGCACCACCGGCGTGGCGTCCTACGCGGATGGCCAGGCCCAGATCCAGAAGATCGCCAAGCGGCGTCAGCAGCACGGCTACGAAGCAAGACCCGAGACGCCAGAGTACCCGATCAGGACGGAGGCAGGCGAGCGCTGAAGATTCGATTTTCTTGGGGGAATGCGGGAAACCGGGTCCCCGGAGGCATTCAGCACAGCGCGCAGGGCCATCAGTGCAAGACGCGGGGAATCCGGCCCAGCCCAAGGTCCCACAGGGCGCACAGCAGGTCCTGTCGCGTCGCCAGCGTGCGCAGCAACGCCTCCTCTACCGACTCCCCGCCCATCCCGTCGCCGTTCAGGATCGACGCCACGGTTGCGTCCTGCGGACACTCCACCCACGCGGCGCCGAAGCCGGCGAGCCAGTGACGCAGGGCCTCGCTGTCATCGATCGGCGGATAGAAATCGGGATCGTCGGTGCCGCCCTTGAACGCCGCCCAGCCGGCACCGAACCAGCCGAACTCGGCGATGCGCGACGGAAGACTCATACCGGTGACCTGCGCGTGCGCTGTGCTCGCGGCCCCTGGCCGTCCATGCCCGGAAACGGCCGCGACACCGGAGGACGCAACGGTTGCTCGGGTGCTGCACGGGGCAGTGCCCGTCTGAAGGCAACGCCATCCAGGGGGCGCAGCTGGTAGCGGGCAACAGAGAAGCTCACCTCGCCCTCAACCGGCGCGATCACCCGCACCCGGTAAAGCGACTGGAGGGGCCGAGGTCGCCCCGCGGGCGTTATCGACCCCCGGCGCTTCTCAGGGTCGGTGATCTGCGCCAAGGCGCCGTCGTACTCGGGATGGAACACCGAATGCTGGAGGATGGCGAGGTCCCCGACGTTGAAATCTGCGGACATTGCGGACGCGGTGGACATCAGGAAATCCTCTTGGGAGACTGCGGCATCGCTCACACGGTTTGATTCACTGGGCGGGCGCTGCCGCCGACAGGCCAATCTTCCCACAACGTAGCGCGCCCCGTTGACTGTCGCAACCCCCTTGAGCGACCGACACCACCGAACCATGGGATGCAACCAGGCCGATGCCTGGAGGTCCCTGCACGGTATTCCTCGCACACATGCTGCCTGCGCTCCGGCGCCTCCGTGTTGTTGTTCTTTCTATTAACAACAACAAACAACAACAGACGACCCGCACCTCGAATGCAGCAGCAAAACCACCATGATCAACAGTCGCTTACAGAAATCTGTAGCGCGGATACTGGGGGCATCTGAAAAGCGTGGCGCGGAAACCGGGGGCATCTGAGCGCGGAAATTGGGGGCATCTGGATTCGGAGCGCGGAAACTGGGGGCATCTGAAAAAATGTCTCAAAAAGAGCGCAGTGGTAACAACGCGTCGGCGGGCGGCAGGAACGGTGTTCTGCCCCCCCTTGGTAGGCGCTGATCGCCCTGATCATGGCGCCTGGACCGACCACACAGGCCGCCGGTGACACCCGACGACCGCCACGCGCCGGGGCTGGCACCAGGCCCGCGCGGACGAGGATGCTGATAAGTCAAGGCGAGAGGCGGATAATCAGGGTCCAGGAGGCTCGCAATGGCGGTGCACTCCCGGCTGCTGCGGGCCGCAGGATCCGAACGATGCGGCCAACCCGATGTGCAAAACCAGTGAAACGGAGCACCCAATGCCTGAGCTCAATATCGACGCTGCGCCGCGCTGGTCCAGTGCGCCACTGCCCATCCCCCGGCAATCGGGCGGGTTGGGATAATGGCCAAGTACCCGCGGGCACAATTCTCCCCGGCCAAGGACGAGATGCTGGCCATTGCCATCATGCGCGAGTCGGTGGTGAAGCACGACATTCGGCCGCTGCTCGACAAACTCTTACCGCTCGCGGCAACCCGCGAGGCAGCCATCGCCTGGGAAGGAAAGGTCACCTTCTTCTTCGACGGATGGGACCAGGACCCGCGCGAAACCGCCGAGATTCCGGCCATCCGCGCCTACTTCCTGGACGTGACGGCCGAGTTCCCGTACTGGTTCCATTTTGTCGAGAAGGTCGGGGATACCTTCTGGCACGTGCTGCGCCTACTGTGCCGGGGCCACCGGGAGCAAACCCGGCCGGGGATGATCGGGTGGCAGTTCGATGATCACGAAGAACTGTTCCGCCAGATCCATTTGCTGCTTGGCTACATGAATGGGCTGCACGACCAGCTCGGCCTGCCCGCGGAGATGAACGAACGGATCGCGCAGGAGATCGCGCAACTCATCGAGTGCTCGTTCGAGTGAACTGGGTGGGCACGGGTCGCGCGGTCCCTTTGCATTGCTGAGCGTCAGGACCATGACCACCGGACCCACACGCTGGATCATGCACCTGGACATGGACGCCTTCTATGCCGCGGTGGAGCAGCGCGACAACCCGGCCTTGCGCGGCGTGCCGGTCGTGGTCGGCGCCCAGCCCGGCGGTCGCGGGGTGGTGGCCACCTGCTCCTATGAGGCGCGCCGCTTCGGCATCCACTCGGCCATGCCCATCCAGGAGGCTCACCGGCGCTGTCCGCACGCGGTCTACCTGCGTCCGCGCATGGCGCATTATCTGGAGGTCGCCCGCCGGATTCGCGCGGTCATGGCCACCTGTGCCCCGGTGGTGGAACCGATCTCCATTGACGAGGCCTTTCTCGACGTCAGCGGCCTCGGACACCTGGTCGGTCCCCCGGAGGCCATCGGCCGGCAGATCAAGGCGGCGATTCGCGACGCGGTCGACTTGACCGCCTCGGTCGGCATCGGCCCGAACCGGCTGGTGGCGAAGATTGCCTCGGACTTCGGCAAACCGGATGGGCTGGTCGTGGTGCCGCCGGAACAGGTCTTGGATTTTCTGGGCGGGCAGCCAGTCGGCGTGCTGCGCGGGGTTGGCCGCCGGACCCTGCCCCTCCTCGAACGGCTGGGGCTGCGCACCGTCGCGGACCTGCGCCGGTTGTCGCTCACCCAGTTGCAGGCCCAGGTGGGACCCCGTGCCGCCACCAGCCTGTACCAGCAAGCGCGAGGCATCGCCTCCGATCGGGTCGGCGAGCGTGCCGCCCGCCGGTCACTCTCCAAGGAGACCACCTTCGGCGTCGACGTGACCGATCCCGGCGTACTACGCGACACCCTGCGCGCGCTGGCGGCCGAGGTCGCCGCCGCGGCCCGACAGGAAACGATCGCGGGGCGCACTGTCACCCTCAAGATTCGCTTCTGCGGTTTCGAGACCCACACCCGCCAACGGCGGCTGCCGCGGCACAGCGACGACGCCCGCACCCTGTTCGCCGCCGCCTGGTCGCTCTACGAGGCCGGCCATTGGCAGGGCAAGCCGGTGCGCCTGATCGGCCTGGGGATCGCCGATCTGGGGACCCCGGAGCCGGTCCAGCCGGACCTGTTCGACGGCGCGGCCGAGCGCCCTGTGGACAACGACCGGGAGCGGCGTCTCACGGTCACGGTCGATCGCATCCATGCGCGCTTTGGTGCCGGCGCTCTGCATCGGGGGCTGGCCGCGACGAACCCTGTGGATCCGGGCCGCGGCCTGGACGAAACACCAGAGCGCCCGAAATACCCCTTTGTCAAGATTGATTTTGCAGGCGTCTTCTCAGACACTTGCCGGCCATGCAGCGGCTTGGGCGGGGGCCCGTGCTCGCGCCTTGAGTCGATTGCTGCGCACGACGATGTGAGAGAACGATGGCCGTGACCAAAGCCGACCTGGTAGAGCACCTGTTCGAGGAGTCTGGACTCAACAATCGCGAGGCCAAAGACCTCGTCGATCGCTTTTTCGAGGAAATCCGCAGGACCTGGAGCGCGGCGAGGAGGTCAAGCTGTCCGGATTCGGCAACTTCGAACTGCGCGAGAAGGAAGAACCCCCGGGGCGCAATCCGCAGACCGGTGAGGAGATCCCGATCACTGCCCGCCGGGTCGTGTCCTCCCATACGGGCGAAAAGCTCAACGCGCCGGTGCAAGGCTGTGCGCGACATCTCCAATCGAGCGCCGCAATTGCGGGCGCCAGCGAAGGGACTGCCAGCACTTACGCACGTGATGCCGCGCTCTCTACTGCGTACGAGATCTGGCCCGTTCAGCCACTGAGGTGCCGCAACTGGGAGCATTGTCGCACATAGTTGAACGACGGCTCTCTAGGAGTGGCTGGCCGCTCCATGCCACCCATGCTCCGTCACTGCTCTCATTGATGACACTCGCCCCAGCACGCCACAATCCGGGAAGATTACACATCTGCACGCTGGCATTGCTAATAGACGGCCACATCCGCCCAGCGTCCGGGGCAATAACGCCGCCCAATAGGGCTTTATTTCCGTAAAGCTACTAAGCCGCCTTTATTCAGCGGACCTTGTTTCTCAATATAGACATCGCTCAGTTAAGCCAACAAGAGCTACCCAAAAACAACTATGAACGATACATATTTTCTTCAGGACGTACGAGTAGACGCCCTTTCTGGAATGGGGATCGTCCCAGTTACAACCTACCTAAGTCTTGTGACTAATGTTTACAAGTCTAGTGGTGGGATAGAGGGCCAAAGAGCACCGCTCAAGACAAAGACAGGCATTACAATCAGAAAACGGATGGTTGACGATATTGCTAAAGGAACAGTTCTCCCCCCGATTGTGATTGGAGCGGTCGTCGGTGATGACATGTTCGACAGGGCGCTGACTTGCAATTCTAATAATGACTTCGTGGAAATTCTTTCTTCGATACCGGAAGAAAGTCTAAGCGTTATTGATGGAATGCAGCGAACTACGGCCCTTATTGATGCAGCAAAGAGCGCATCGAGAGTAGCGATGCAAGAAGGCATACGGATTGATCTCTGGCTTGCCAAATCAGTCAATAGTCTCGTTTATCGCATGCTGATTCTTAATACGGGGCAAGTCGCTTGGGATATAAAGAGGCAACTGGCAACAATTTACAAGAATATAATTACGACCGTTCAGCGAGAAGTAGGAGATATCTCAGTTATCAACATTGACGAAAAGGAGCGCCGCAGCAGCCCAGGGCAATATAGGTCCACCCGCATAGTAGAGTTGTTCCTCGCGTTCACATCAAGAAAGCCTCATGTTGAGCTCAAAGAACGCGTTGCCGAAGATTTTGCGAGAATGGATGCCACTGAAGCTACGTCTCATGATGGGCTTCTACCTGCTTTTATTTTTGCATTAACCCTCTTAGTGAGGATTGACAACGCATTTTCCACGCAGAAAATGAATGGTGACTTTGTTACCGACGCCTCTCGATTTAAGGAGGGAAAGGACATCTTTACAAGCGCTCCTGCGAGCATTGGCTTTATCGCGGCCATCTCCCAGGCGCTCTTGGGAAAGCCTGGATATGAATTCGGCTTCGCTGAGTTCGATAACAAGAAAGAGAGCCTAGAGCGAAAGATAGTTAGCGTTTGCGCAAAAGCCACATCCAACCAACCACCAGACGACTTCATTGATTTTCTCACGCTCAACGAGAAGATTACAGCAAAATCAGGGCGAATCGGAGAGTTTGAGCGAGAGTTATTCTTCCGTGCATTTTCCACCATGCTTGAAGATGCCGAGGAGCTGAAGACGCTTACCCCTTGCTGGTCTGCATATCGATGAGCCTCAACGCAATCGAACTTGCGAGTTTCGCGCTTTCTAGATTTATCCATGATACTGAAGATCTTGCCAAAGCTCGAATTAAACCACCTCCGCGAGAGCTAAGAAATCATGCGCTTCAAGAATTAAGAGACATCAAGCCAGTCACTACAGTCAATGCCTATGATGGGCAAAAGGCCGTGAGGTATGACTGGAGAGATTCTAAATATATTGCAATTCCATTTGACCTGGCGCATCAAAAGCTGCAATTACTGGACGACTCAGAAGATGGTCTTGAGTATTTGTCGGCAGAGGAATTGCCAGAAGCAATTTCGCTGTATCTGATCAGGGCGCTGGAGCTCGCGCCAATTTATGGCAATGAGCTTACAATAATAGATGAGATTATATCCCCCGCAATTGATGGAGAGGACGGTGTTGAGCTTACAGCAATATTGAGGTACCTACAAAAATATAGCGTTATTCGAATAAGCGAGGCTTCCATATATTCCAGTAGCCCAACCGCAAATCATCTAGTCAACTATTTGATAACATTTCAAGACTGGGCGGTATCGTCTCCGCTCGCAGAATCAAGCCTGCAAACTATAAGGGCAATCTTTCACTCAGACAAAGATCATCTTATAGGCCGTAACCTTTTTTGGGCACTGGAAAGCAAGTCCCCTAGGTATGGATTTTTGGAGTGCTATAGAACGCTTGAATTTTTGTTTGGCTTCCCTAGAAGCAAGAAGCTTCTCGATTCTCTAAAAAAGATAGGAAAGGCATCACTCCCGATATCCGAAATGGAGCTTGCGCGATTATGTTCCAATGAGCTTGGCTGGAGGTTGGTTGAAAGAGACGCTTTGACAAACCTGCTTCGAGAGTACGCAGATTATCGCGTGGACCCCTTCAATGAACTTGCAGATAATTGTGAGTTTTTTTCTAAGCTAAGACTGGCAGGGCCTGTTAAAGCCACCCAGATTACTCATTATGCCGAAATGCTCTATAAGATCCGCAATCAGACAGTCCATCAGTTCTGGCCTGATGAGGAGCTGATCGTCTCACATGATGATTACGTCAACCTTGCTGACTTTATCCTGGGCTGCATCTTCTATTTTTATGACAAGTATTTCCAGAGGATCACATAGGCCACACTCGCTTCAGTCTCGAAGATCTGCGAGACCGGATAATTATTGACCGACTTAATCATAGGGACTCTATCACCCCGGCCGTTTCTCGATAGTCGGCCAGATAACTGTCGAAAGAGAATTCAGTGTTCTTAATGGCCGAGATGAAATCGTCCATCCAATTGCCGGCCTTCTGTTGGAGACCGTGCATGCTTGATTCTGGTGCAATCACGCCCTCTGGGCGTGAGGCGTAGTCTGTCAGAACGTTCAATGCCGCGTAGCCGTGCGCTCCCATCTCCGAGAAGTAGGACTTGGTTAGGTGCCGGACCTGCCCCCGCAACGCCAGTAGATCGTCGACGCGTCTTTGCTTGTCGAGCACCTCTTTGGTCGCCTTGATGTCAAAGGCACGGCACAGAATCGGCAGCATCTCCGACTCAGGCACGTGGTACCGCTTCAGTTGGTGCAGCTTTTCTGTAAGCGCGGTCTCCAGCTTGCGGATATCGCCAATGTTCTCCACGAAGCGATCGACACGGTCCATGCCGCGCCGGGTATGTGCGTAGCTGAACTCAATGCTCTTGCTGCCAAAGATGATGCCGTTCAAGCAAATCCATCGGCAAAAGCCCAACTCGAAACGCAACAGCCGCGTGCGGTTGTAGCTGTTGCTGATGCGCAGGAACGCGGTCCACTTGTCCTGTTCCCAGGGCGAGAAGTCCGCTGTCTTGTGGATCAAGTCGATGTGGCAGAACGATCGGGTTTTTGGCATAGTGATGTTCAAGCACTCCATGTCGCCGATCCGTGTGGTGTGGAACACCTTCTTCATCACTTCAGCGGCCATGTCAAATGCCGCCATATTGGTTACCAGCTCGTAGTCATCGGTCACCACGGCGAAGGGGTTCTGCCGTTCCACGTCAACCACCGCAAAGTGCCTCTTAAGCTGCTTAAACTCATTGGCGGCATCTGTGGCCGGCATGTAGAGCGCTCGCGTCTCCACCGGGAAAAACGCTTCTGCAGGGTCTCTTGGCTTCCAGGCTCTGGCGTTCGTCATGTTCTTATACCTTTCCCCACTTAGCGTGGGCTGCGTCATTTTTGGACGAGCGTCAAGTGGTGATCGTTGATGCGGTCGCCAGCCTTGCCGTCGTATTGAGAGCCGCTTGCGGACGCCTGCTGACGGCAGCCAGGGCGTTTGGCCAGCTTGCTTGCCGTGCCCTGTGCTCCGGCTGGTGATCTGTGGTGTCGCCGACTCCTCGCTGCTACCAGCCCTTATGCAAACCTCACATGGCAACTACCCCTCCTGCACCGCCACCCGCGTCGCGCCTCCGTGCTCGGTTACCCGCGGCCGACAGCGTATCTTGACCGCTCCCTTTGAAAACGAATCGTCAGTCGCCTTGCTGGACCAGACGTACGCCTCGCCGGGCTTCAACTGAGCCATCCGCTCCGGAGTCAGGTTGTTCAGGGCGGCGTTGGCCTTCTGGATGTGTTTCAGCCAGGCGGGAGAGTTGAACTTGTGCAGGATGATCTGGCTGGAGAGCTCGATCAGGCTGAGCGGTACGGACGGCGGGTCTTGACTGGCGACCATGATGCTCACACCCTTGTGGCGCATCTCGCGGACCACCTCGACCAGGCCGGCGACCAGATCCGGGCTTTCGATGTATTTGTGGGCCTCATCGAACACGACCAGTTTATTAAACCCCCGCCCATCGACACGGGCATCGGCAAAGAGTTGCAGCAGCACCAGGAAGAGGCCGAGCGCCTCATTCTTCTCGATGAACTCGTCGCGCAGGTCCACGATGATCAGGCGGCCCGGCCTCACGACCTCCGTCAGTGACTGGGCATCATTGATGTACTCTGCCGCCAGGTCCAGGCGCGAACGTGCCATGTCCTTTAGATGGTCTGGTATCGGGGCGGCATCGATCCCCGCCCGCAACCCCGCCAGCGTGATCTGGTCGCGCATTCCCTTCATGATACGCATCACCTGACGGATGTAGTTGGCCTGGTTGCCCAGCGCACCCATCAGGAATTTCCAATGGGTGGCCGTCAACTCCGAGGCGGCAAATTGCAGGGGCAGGACCTGGATGCCGGGATATTCCGCTCGCCGTTCGTCCAGCTTGTCGGCGGGTACCAGCAGCAGCACATCCACCAGTGCCTTCGGTTCCGCACCGTAGGTCTCGCGCAAGGCGCGGATTTGGTCCTCGACCGAATTTGCAGCCACCATCGACGTGAATTCGGGCCGGTAATCCATGGTCGGGCTATAGTGAAAGATCACGGTCGCCAAGGGGTCCGGCAGCGTATTGATGCCTGGGATTTGTAGCGAAGCCATCTCCGCGACGCTGCCCAGGGTGTAACTCTTGCCGCCCCCTTGAACACCAAACAGGCTGATGGTATGAGTCTGGTTAAGGTCCAGTGCGACCTTCCGGCCCGAGACCTCACCCAGCAGGCCATACTGGGGTGTGGCGCCCGTTGCTCCGAGCATGACGTCGTAAGCAACGCACAGTTCCCCACTGGGGTCTCCTTCACTAAGAGGGCGCTTCCCAGCGTCCACTACGCCGTGCACTACAACGACCGGGGCCGCGTCTTCGGCGTTCGCTTCAACCGCCTCAGGTTGAGTGCCCACGCCACCTGGCAGATCCGGCACCGCTGGAACTGGAGTCGCCACCACGGCCTCTGGCGGTCGACCCGGCGCCGAAATCCCAGCGGCAGCGGGTTTAGCGCGTTCGGGGTATGACACCCTCGGAGCCTCTGTCCAGCCCAAGGTCCGGTCCCGCGCCGGGCTCAGGAAGGCCGCCGTTCCCAACGTCGGCACCGAAGGCGCCAGGCTGCGGCGCCTGACCAAGATTTGCGTCAGCTCCCGCGTCACATCACCATCCGGTGCAGCCCGCAGGTTGGCCGTTGATTCAGTCTCCTCCACCGCGGCATCGATCAACTGCCGAATCAGATCGATGCCGATGCGATAGAACTCGATCCCGTTCTCATGCTCAGGCGGCTCCGTTCCCGGCTTGCTGAAGTCGAACACCACGGCACTGCGTGTGAAACGCAGCCCATAACCGCGTTCATCAAGGTGCCGCAGGAACCAGCGCGCCTCCGCAGCCGCCTCCGCCAGAATCACCCCATGCCGTTCGGCCCGGTCCAGATAGAAACTCAGCAGCGCCGCCAGGTCACGGTTCTTGATCGCCCGGTCCGGGCGATCGATCTCGGAACGCGCCGGGTCGAAGTGATGAGAAATGACTTGCTCGGTCTGCGCGATCTGTTCGCCGATCCCGATCTTCAACTGCGTATAGGCTCCCACATCGCCAACCTGGCTGTAACACTTCACCTCGACCAGACGGCACGTGATGATGCGCGTGAAGGGGTCGAGGTCGAAGAGCGCCAAGTCCGTCCGCCGAAAGCTGACCGCATCGCCCAGTTCGGCGGCGTTCTGCCGCATCGTCCCATATAACTCCAGGTGGGCATCCAGCGGCACCACTATCTGGTTCTGGAAGCCCCCCTGATGCTCCAGGAACAGCCGCGACAGGGCCAACCCCAGAGCCTCGGCCTGTTGCGTCGGCGCGGACAACAACTTCAGCGCAAGCCGTCCAGACAGAAACCGCAACTGGTCCAACAACACCAGGGCGTGTTTGCCGGAATCCGGCAGGTCGTAGTCCCGCAGGATCGGAACCAACAGGGCCTCCAACTCGGCCACGGACCGGGAGGTGATGGCCAGGCGATGGGTCATGGCATTGGCCATGTCCGGCGAATGGTCGATGAGGTAGTCGGGCCGCGTCGGATGCCGGCGGTGATCAAAAAACTCGATCCCCAGGTTGCGGTCGATGGTCATGACCCAGTCACTGACCTCGTGCACCTGGTGGAGCATCGCCCGCTCGTCCGCGGACAGGCTCAAGGCCACCACCGGACGGGCCTGGGGCAGGTATTGGGAGCGGGCGACCGAGGCTGATGCCACCGAAACCAGCCGCGCCAGGCTGCTCAACAGGTCCGTCAGTTCCTCCACACCCTCCAGGGCCTGGGCGACGCCATGCAGTGGGCGGCGCAGCCAGGTGATCGATTGATCGTCCTCGTGATAGTGGGTCGCGATCGGCTGCACCAGGCCATAGACGAAGGATGACTCGTCCGTCTCCCGCACATCTACCGCGCGGATCTCCTCAGCCGGGAACAGATCGAAGAGGAACGAGAGATGGGCCGCGTGACCCTCAGGATCCAGGCGGAACTCCCGCAGCGACCGAACCGCCAGTCTGAGCTTGGGCCGCAGATGACTTTCCGTAGGGGTCGAGAAGGCGTCCGCTTCCTTCGCGGCCGTGCCCGAATCGGGGGCCAGCAACTCAAGGAGGGCCTCGCCGGTGGCCGGGGCATCCGCGTCAGCAACGAAGAGACGGATGTCATAGCGGAGATCTGAGAACTCCGCCCGGCTCTGGATGGCGAGCAACATCTCCGCCAGTGCGCCGGCCCGCCCGGCATTGAAGGCGTTGATCGTCAGAGTGCTGACATAGGGGTGTTGGATCAGGTAGCGTTGCACGCGAGCCGCCAGATAGGGACCGTCGATGGCAGTCCCCCCGATCGCCGGCTCTGCGATACCCAGGGCCTGGCACAGGTCACCGATCAGACTGCGCGGGTCCTTCTCGTCGGGTGCCGCGTAGAGGGACCAGAAGGGAGTCAGATTATCCACCACCAGGGCGGACCGGCCCGGTTCCTCGCTGAACGGCAACACCATCGGAAAACCGGCCGGGACCAGTTGCTTAAGAACGGCATCCCGCGTCGGCACCACGAATTGCGGGTCCGCCACCTGGACCTTTTCGATCCAGTGCTGCCCCAGCTGAGCCCAGGTCACATGCCAATTGGCCCGCAGCGGGTGTGTGGGCCCCAACAGCACGGCGTCACGGCGTTGACCCCGATAGTCTTCGATAACCAGGGTCACGCAATCCAGGGTCAGTGCACGGCGCAGTTCTTCAAAGGCCGCACGGACAACCCCTGGCTCAGGCGAATCCGCCCTTGCCAGCAACGCCTCCAGCCATTCGATGTAGGCCCCCGCATAGTCGCGCGCGGACTGCGTCAACTCCAGCAGGTTGCTGCCCTGAGTCAGCAACTGTTGGGGGCCGTGTAATAGGGCCGAAAAGAAAGCGCCCCGCGCCTGGCGGAACCGCACCGTTTCGTCCGACTCCGGCCACTCGAACGAGATGTCCGAGCGGTCACAACCCCCGGCGGCAGTCACGACCAGCCGTAAGCGATTCGTCATCTGCGGATCGATCAGGAAGGCGCGCTCCAACTCGACCAACACGCCAGGAACCAGCACATGCGCCTTCCCCTCATTGCCCAGGCGCACCTCCAGCGTGTCGCTGCCGCGGGCACTGGATGCGGACCCAGTCCCAGATCGGGAGCGGGATCCGGGTCGGGTCTGGCGCTCAACCCATCCGCACCCCGCGATCGTCACGGATGCCGGGTCCCGCCCTTGGGCGACCGCCGCAAACCGGGCACGGAGCAGGGCATGCGTCAGGCTAGGATCGCGCGGTACCGCCCGTTGCGGCGGCTCGACCTCCACGTCATCATCCGTCAGGACATAGAACAGGTCGCTCTCGTTGGCGCGCGCTGACGGGTTTACGGCATCGCCCGACGAACGCAGCGGCTCTCCCTCCCGGTCGATCAGCGGGATCCGTTCACCCTCCTCGGTCTCCGCAAAGACGCGGACACAGTGCCAACCCTCCTCCCAATCCACCTTGGCAATGGATGAGAACGCGATGGTCCCTGAGTCCTTTGCCGTGGTCCAGGTGGCCTTGCGCCGCCGCAGCCCCGTCGGACCGTTGTCGCACGACACCACCTCGGCCACGAAGCGAGCCAGACCCGCCACCCGGGAGGGTGCTGGCACGACCCGGAATTTCACGCTGAATTTCTTGAGTCCCTGTTTGGAAATCGGCAGCACCCGGCGCCCGACAAACTCGCCTAAACGCGGATCGGATTCGTCATCCTTGATGATGGGAAGGTCCGGCAGTTCCAGTTCGCCGATGTAGATCGAATCCGGATTGACGCCGCCGTCCGCGAAGACCCAACGGTTGAAGGCCAGGGACCAGTTCGCGCGGTCGCGCACGATCTGCTGTGTCCAGTCTCTAGGATCCGCAAGACCAGCCCGATCGAAAAAGTCGCCGAGCTGCCGGCAAAAGGCCGGATCGGTCAGTTCCAACTCCAGGGCACGCGCACGGTCGGAATGGGTCGACCAAGTGACGCGCCGCACGCAGTCGTGATTGCGCGCAACGCGTGCCGGCGCCCGCTCGGGTTGTTGGAGCAGCGCAAAGTCAGGCACCAGCGCCAACTCGAAGAGCGCTGCACCGATCGCCTCGGGGTCAAACTCGTTCACCTGCGCGGTGAGCAGAAAGCGGACGACCGAGGCATCATCGACAAACGGCCAGGGTGGATTGGCCTGGCGCAGGTCGTTGATCGCAGCCTCCAGCGGACTGCGCAGCTTCGCGGGCACGTGGCCCAAAAGCGTCGGGATCAACTCGGCATAGGCACCTTGAATCGACAACTCCTCAAAGGTGGCTACCCCGAATGAATCCTCGGCGGAGGCGCGCAAATCGGTGGGCACAAACACCAGCAAAGGCGGACGCAGGGCATTGTCGGGCAGCGGGTTGCGCAGCTCTACCAACTTGGTACTCGACACGGCCAGCTCCGGCGCCTGGGTCTGTAGGGACTCATCGGCCAGGACCACGACCGTCGCCTGGGGCACCGCCGCCCGCAGACCACCGGCCAAACGGACCATCAATTCCCGATCCAGATCCGTCACCCGCATGCAGTGACCGGCCTCGCGCCCCGCCAGAACGGTCGCCAGCCTGGGCAGCAGGACCGACTCTACCGCAGCGTTGAACTCGACAGGCGTCAGCTCCACCAGACCTTGGCTCATGCTGATGCTACTCCTGAGTGTTCCGGGATCGCGTAACGCGGTTCAACAGTCTGAGTCACATAGGCATCGGACAAGTCGCGGTAATAACCGATCTCGCGCAGCCTGGCGGTGAACGCCCGCACGTTGGCGCGCAGGGCCTGGCGCTCATCGATACTCGGGGGCTTGAATCCCTCCCCGAGCGGTAACGCGTCGATATAGAGCCCGTACCGCTCCCGCAGGAAGCCCAGCAGGTCGTCGATGCGCAGCGCACCGGTGAAGTAGCCCGCGTCTCCGCCAGGGCGCAGGACGGCGATCTGCAACAGGACCTCCAGCAAACGGCTGTCCAGCACGAAACGCCGCGACGCATTCTTGGCGCGGGTCTGCGCCAGGAGGGCACCCGCGCGATTCTTCTGCATCAGGGAGTCGAGCGCTTCGATGATGTACTGGCGGTGGAAGGTCCCACGTAGTGCCATCAGGACCTCGATGTAGGTCTCGAAATCGGAGAGCCCGAGCTTGGTCAGCGCCGCAATCCCGGCATCTAGTCCATTGGCGTCATCGGCAATGGATTCGAGCAGTCCAGCCAGGCGCTCGCCGAAAAACTTCTCGCGCTCATCGGCAAAGGGTGCACCCTGCAACGCGAACAGTTCCCCGACCGACAGCACTGTCGCGACCGGCCGAATGATCTTGCCCCGGCGCAAGAGATGCTCGGAGAATTCGTCCAGCTTCTTCGCGCCAAAGTAGGCACGCACAAAGCCCGGAATACGGCGAAAATAGCCGTCGGCACTGCGTTCGGCCAACCGTCCGACCGCGGACTCGGCACTCCCCGAAAGGTCCACGAACAACCCCAACTGGTATGGGCAATCGCCCTGGGGTTCTCGTGCCTCCCGGGGTTGCATCGGGCAGGTCGACTCCTGACAGAGGGGATTGGCGCCGCCGAGCTTCTGCCAGGCCGGCAACAGCTTGAGCAGGCGCAGGTGGTATAGCGCCAGATGGAAGGACAGGAGCAGCTTCAGATACTCCACCATCACCGCCCTCGGCATGAACGGCTTGTAGAACAGCAGCCGCTGAATATCCTCTGCCAGCAGGTCCGCGGCGCCGATGCACACCGGAGCGAAGCGATCGCCACTGGTGCGAGTATCGGCCGCGTCCTTGCGCTGGGAGAGGAAGTGCAGCAGGGTGGCCGTCTCGATGTCGGTCAGGGCTCGCTCGTCGAGCTTGTGGGTGACCTTATCGAAGCCATCGAAAAAAAAGGTTTTTAGGTGCTCGATGGCCTTGTGCCCGGCGAGGTGCCGGGCGTGATACAGCATCTGGTACAGGTGCTGGGCTGCACCGTAATCACGCGAGTGCTTGGGATTGCGGAAGCGGTAGGTGTAGCCGTGCAGCGGACGCGGGCCGGCCACGACCGCGTTGCGCTTCCCGCGATTGACGATATCCATCAGGTGGGTCTCTACCCACCGCTCGACGATCTCGCGATGTTGGGCGAAGCCGGGGAATTTGCCCTTGGCCTCGATGATCTCATCGACGAACTGTTCGACGGTCAGCTCCCGCTTGTCCCTGAAGACGCTCGGATAGCCCCCGTGCTCCAGACGCTCGAAGAGCCCCGTCAGGACCCGATCCATCTCGATGAGCTTGAAGTCCAGATAGGTGACCTTGGGAAGCCGAAACTCCCGGTCCTTCTTTTGCAGCGCCATCACCGATCTCCCGCAACCGCGACACCGACCGTTTCTGCCGCCGCAATTCCCGGGAGCAGAGACAATGCCACACGTCCATCGTCCTGCCGTACCAAACGGTAGAAGTCATGGCCCGTAGTGGTCAGCAGCATTTCACGATAGGGCTGTGCATTCAGGCTGTTCTTGAACACGCCCAGGCACAGGTAGAAGCCCTGCAGCTCCTCCACGCTAGGTCGGTAACCCGCGTTGAGCCGCATCAGCATCTCGAACACATCCAGATTGATGATCAGCTCGCTGGCAAGCGCCACCTTACCCTGTCCCTGGAAACGCAGCACCAGGCCGCTGGGCAGGTGTTCTACGAAGCGTGCTCGGGCAGCGAAGTCCTGCACCGCCAGTGAAAAACCCTCCAACGGAAACAGCCGGTAGCTACGCACCGTCCCGTTCTCCACTGGACGCAGTTGCAGTGCCAGGCAGTTGCCCAACCGCTCGGGCCGCTGCAGCCCCTCGCCCCGATTGATGGCGTGCAGGAGCTCGGTGGTGAGGGCGGCGGTCGACCCCTCGCCCTGGACGATCTCTACCATCCGCTTGGCGGAGCGGTAGGGCAGCAGTCGCTCCCAGGCGTTATCACGCCGCTCGAAGAACTGCCGCCGCCGAGCCATGGCCAGATAAGCGCGGTGTCGGCTCGCCCGCTCGCTGAGTGAACATTCCGCGACCCCACGCGGCAGCTCGTCGAACAGGCGCTTCAAGACCTCGAAATCGAATTGCCCTCGGCCTTCAAAGCGGAACAGGGCGCAGTCGTCGGGCTGTACAAAGTCGAGCCCCCGGTCAAAACGCGGGTCCTCCTGGCGGCCCACGTCTAGTTCGCACAACTGCCCGATGAGCCGATCCGCCGTCGGTTGGCCGCCGCCCATCCAACTGTTGAAGTAATAGCCCCGTGCGATCTCCTCATGCCGGCCGGCCGCGTAGAGTGCATGGATCTCCGCGCAATCCCGATTGCCGATCAGCATGAAGGACAGGGCGGAACGCAGATCACGCATGGTAATGTGCAACCGCCCACGCAGGTGGGCCATGGTATAGAGGGTCTTCAGGCGCTCCGAGAGGCGCGGCCCGGCGACCCCATCCTGAAAGCTGCGGGCGTTGTGCAAGGCGTAACAACTCGCCTTAAGATCGCAACCCTCGCAGGCGTTCCAGTTCCCGCTGGCAGTCATGTCGCTCAACGTTCGTTCCAGGATTGACCCACCCGCGGCCGGTGCTACCACGCTGCGCAGGTTCAGGTTCACCACCGCCACCCCGGACCCGGTCTGACCGGTCGCGAAGGCGCCTTGCACCTGGGCCGTGAGGGCCGGGAACTCGTCAGCGAAGGTGGTCAGGAAATCCACCAGCCGCCCCTCATTGATGGCGATCAGCCGGTTCTCCGGGGCCTCCCACAGGCCGGCATCCCGTCCCGCGAAGGGGGCGAGGAACTCCCGCAACACCTGATTGTTGTCCTTCCCGCCCTCGTCCTGGCTGCCGTCGTAATTGATGAGGTAGCGGCGACCGTCCAGACTCAGACGGCTGCCGTTGGCCAACCGTTGATCCAGGCTTCCTCCGCGCGCCTGGACCTCCTGCTCCAGCCGCTGGAGGAAAGCCGTCTTGCCGTCGCCCGCGTTACCCGAGATCAATACCAGCCGGAACTCGCCCGCCAGCACCGCCGGCAGCAATTCCCGGTCCAGTGCGGTCTCCACGTAGGCAGAAAAGCCCAGGGCATCCAATCCGCGGGTACCGGCATTACTCCGGCGGCTCTGGCTGTAGAGGCTCAGCAGATGGGAGACGAAGGGATTGGTGTTGGGTGAGGCACTGGTGGCCGCCGCACCGCCGCTACCCAGACCTGACGCCAGGATCGCCAAACTTGGTGCCCGCGTTCGCCGGGCCTGGCGAATCACCGCCAGGGCATCACGGAATTCTCCGGCGGTCCCAAAGCGCTCGGCCCGCCGCGGGGCAACTGCCTTGAGCACCAAGTCCACCAGTTCCGGCGCCAGATCGGCGCAACCCGAAAACTCACGCGGGTCCGGTGCCGGCCGGTTCGGTGGGGGCTCGCTCGCGTCCCACGGATAGCGGGAGGCCAAGGCCTCGTAAAGCGTCAGTCCCAGGGCGTACAGGTCCCGGTCGGCGCGCTCCCCGTTGTGGGGAACCGCCTCCGGATCGAAATCCGGGGGCAGGTAGCGGCGCGACCCGCCACCCCGCGCCTCGCGGTCACCGGCGCGCACCGACACATTGAAGTCGATGATTTTGGCCCCCTTGGTCGTCCACAGCAGATTGCGCGGCTTGATGTCGCAGTGGTGGAAACCGTTGCCATGCAGGTGGACCAGACCCTCGATCACCTGTCGGGCCAACTCCAGCGCATCCTCCGCCGAGAGCAGGCGCTGCGCGATCATGTCTCCGACATCCGACCCTTCGGTGTACTCAAACACCAAGTAGGGAATACCGGCGCCAGGGATCAGGTCCGCATCCAGCACCCGCACGATGCGCGGATGTTCCGGGATCTGCACCAGCGGCTGATACTCCTTCTTCAGCCGCTCCAACGTGGAATAGCGGTCGTTGAGGACCAGCTTCACCGCCCGTGCCACGTCGCCCAGGGTATCGATCACCTTATAGACAACGCCGAAGCTGCCCCGCCCCAACCGCCGCTCAACCACGAATTTGTGCGTCAGCCGGTGCCCCGCGGGCAGGTTGAGGTAATCAGTCTCGTCCTCGGCACTGACCGCCGCCGGCACCTCGGGCGGTGGCACCGCGGAGACCTGTGGGGCCGGTTGCAGCAGGGCGTTCAAGCCAGCCAATGCCGCCACGGCCCCCGGGCGCGCGCCGGCATCGAAACGGCACAGCGTCTCCAGCCAAGCATCGAACGCCTGGCCAAGCTCGGGCCGCAGCGATGACGGTGGATACAGGAAGGCGCCCTCCCGATCCCAGACCACATTGGGGTCGCCCGCAAAGGGCTTCTCCCCGGTGAACAACTCGTAGAGGACGGCCCCCGCCGAGAACAGATCCGAAGCCGCGGTGGCGGCCTCCGGTGCTCGATACGCCTCAGGCGCCACATACCCCGCCTCCACCAACTCGACGATCGCGGGGGCAATGGTCAGGCCGCGGTCGACGGCGGTCTTGGCGAAATCGAAGTCGGTCAGCCGCGTCGTGCCATCCTGCCCGATCAGGACGGCCCCGGGGGTCAGATTGCGATGCAGCACCCCATGCTGATGGGCGTGGGCCAGGGCAGCGAGCAGGTCGCGGGCAACGCGCCACTTCTGGTCCAGAGTCAGCGCCAGTTGCGGGCGAGCCAGGTGCAGCGTCAGGGCCTGGCCGGGCGTATCGTCGAGCACCAGGCAAAAGGCCCGATCGTCCTCCGTCGGAAAAAAGTCGCGCGCCGCCACGATGTTCGGGTGCAGTGGCAGGCGGGACAGCGCCCGGTAGCCATTTGCGATCAGCGCGATCTCAGCCTTGCGCGCGTCTTCCGGCTGGTAGGGCTCGGCCGCATAGACCCGTAGCCGCGCTGTGCCTCCGGCGAAGAGATTCTCGGCCCGGTACTCGGTGTAGGCATCCGTCGCCCCAAGCCGCTCCTTCACCTGCCAGTGTCCAAAGCGCGGCACCCCCGAGCCCGGCTTCGCCACCTGTAAGGCGTGCAGGATCAGCGCCTGTTGAGCCAGGATATTTCTGGAGAAACGGGCCGGGATGCGCGTTCCGTCTTTGAACCAGCGTTGCGCATCCTTGAGCTTGACCACCTGTTCGGCGTCGCGCTGATCGCGGTCGTTGAGAAACGCATCAGGAGCGGTGAGTAGGATGGCGACATCCACATAGATACCGTCCAGTTCGCTACGGCCCGGGTGGGCCTCGGTGATCAGACCCTTGACGGTCTTCGCATGACTGCGCAGTTTGGGTAAGGGGGAGGGGTAAGCCGCGCGGCCCTCGGGGTACCACCTGTTGCCGAAGACCTCGATGGTACCCCGGGTGCCTTTCACGTCGATCAGGTAGAGGGCATGGGGCGTCAGTAGGGCGAGGTCGATCTCGAAGCGTTCCCTTTGACGCAGGATCTCGAAGTTGTGCAGCAGGATGAAGTTGTCAGGCAGGTGATCCCGTAGGTAGGCGATGGCGGCGCGTTCGGCATCGTTGATTGGGTCGCCTATGGGAATCACTTTGGCCATACTTATCGTGCTCCCCCGATACAGGCTTCGACCTTTTCTCTAGCTTCAGACTCTAGCTGGCAAGCTTGATCTCTCAGCTCACGTGCACGAATAGCAAGTTGGCTGATTCTCTCTCGCGTTGGCTTGTTCGGCCACGGAATGCGCAATCGGCTCACCCGTTGCTCGTCGGTATGCGGAATGCTCGAACCCGCAGCCTCACGCGAGAGTAGACGAACACCGTACTCGCTGCTCAGGAGCGCAAAGAGGTATCCCGCATCGACATCGTCTTCCGAAACGATGCGAATCATATTGTTGCTGCATGAAAACCCATCAAGGTGCCTTCCCACCATGACTGAACGGCCGATCAAACCGCCGAGCTGCCCGGCTTCCTGTATCACAATCATCCCTTTTTGGAGCATGAGCCGATACTCCGCCGCGACTCGCCGCATCAAGTATTTCTCTGATGTGGGATTCAACTCAAAGACATCACCCCCAGTAATATAGGGGCTGCCAAACTGGGGACTGGATGCATAACGGCGCTTAAAAATAGGCGGAATGAATACCTCGACAACGTCACTAAGAGCCACGTTGTTGCCTGAGTCATCAAAGGAATTTCGCGCCTCGCTATTCCGAGAGCTATAATAATATGCATCCGCGCGATCCAGTATACAGTCGCTTGCAACCCATGTCACATCCGGCTTTGGCAGGCAATGTACAGAGGTGGGTCGTTTCAGGGCAAGCATATCAAACAGGAGAGTCTGGGCATGCTTAACAAGCTGCACTGCTTCTGCACGCGCCTGAGCCGCACTATCGACCAATGTCGAGACAGCGTCTTCAACATCTTCGGAAAACCTCGGCACCGGCAAATACGCGATGTGCTCAGGTTCGATATGCTGGATAATGGCGCCATAAGTGCCAGAAATCACCAATGGCACACCATAGCGACTAGAGAGAAAAGCGTACAAATAGCCTGGCGGGATATGGGATGCGTCTGGAACAACCTTCATGATGTCCTGTGAAGACCACATGCCGACCATGTCAGGCCGCACATAGCACATACGCCCAATCGTTCCCGAGCATGTGATTAGCGTTGTACCCTCGGTGAGCTCTAGGTATGCCAGATACCCTGACTCTGCATAGCTTCTCTTAAGCAGAGGTAATCCCGACAAATCAGCCTTCAGCATGTCGCTGCTGCCCAGGAACGGTACTCCATACTCCGGTTCTTCGACCCAAATGCGCGCAAACATCGGGCCGTTGTAAATCCCGCCTGCGTGTCCTCGCGTCAGCGTACGCAAGGGTTCTTTTCGTGCTGCGAGTGACCGCAGCGCATCCCTCGCCTCCAACGCCCCCGACATATACGGATTGCAATCCAGTCGCCGCCCGCCCTCCTCCAGCCAACTCGACCGCACCACACGGGCATTCTTGAAACTTGCAAAGCTCATGTCGCCGCCCCCGCCGGAAACCAGGCGCGAAGCTGCGCGGTCAGCCGCTGAAACTCGGTATCGGTGCAGGCATTGATCCGGATGGCCGTCGCAATCCGCTGGTAGACCGCCGACGACTTTTTCACCCGGTTCTCCTTCTGGACCTGCTGAAACACCTCCTTCGGCCGCTGGGGCTTGTCTTGGTCGGCAGGCCACAGGCCACGCTGGGCCAGACTCAATCGCAGGCGGGACGGCCCCGCGTGGCGCAACTCCCGCTCGACCACCGGCGAATCCTGCCAAATCCAGGCTTCAAGCTCCGGGTCGATGGCGATGACAAGAAAGCGCCCGGCCTCCCATCCGCTCTCTTGGAGCTGTTGGCCGATCCGCCGCAGGATCGCCCCTTGCCCCGGCGAACCATCCCAGTCGCAGTCCAGGGCGACCACGACCTTGCGATGCGTGCGCTGGAACGGCCGCAGCAACTCATTGGCCCTGATATAAAGCCCCGAGTCGTTCTGGCCGGCGGCGAAAAACAGGTCATCGTTTGGGTCGAAATCAAAGTCCCCGCATTGCAGTTGTGTCGTTCGATCCGCCCGGCTCAGAAAGCCGAGAAAGGTGTCGCGCATAGTCTTGTCGGCAACGAAGAAGACACAATCCCTCATCCCAGAATCCCCGCCGCAAACAGGCTGCCAAGATCAATGCCGCCCTGCCAGTCCTTGAGCCGGGGATGCTCGTGACCAGCCACCACAGTCACGCCGCCGGAGGGCGTTTGACGCGCACAGAGCAATTGCGACCGCGAACAGCTTGCCAAGACGACTGGCGAGTGTGATGAAGCCCAGACCTGGCTATCGTATAGGGAGGAGAGTGACTGCAGGATCGCCTCGATAGCGCTGGGGTGAATGCCGTTCTCCGGCTCTTCCGTGACAAGCAGCTTCGGAGGATTGTGCAGATAGGGCAGTAAGGTCAAGGTGAGGATGCGTAGCGTGCCGTCCGAGAGTCCGCTGGAGGTGACGCTGTAGCCGCTGACATAGCGGACGCTGAAGTAGGCGTGATGGTCCTCCTCACGCTCCTTGATATCGATGTCTGCCACCGGATGCAGTGCAGTCCTGACGTGATCCACCCAATCCGAGTAGTCCTGGCTGCGGTAGGCGGCGCGCTCGGCCGCGGTGGCTCCATCCGGCAGGCCAGCCAGTTTCAGATCGAGCGCCAGCCACGGCAGGTTGAGTGCCGAAGGGATCACGACTTTCTCCTGCCCTGGGGGACTGGCCGCGCGCAGTTGTTCCCAATCGGGGTCCAGGAACACAACCGCCTCGGTTAGTAGGGTATAAAGCCAACTGGCGGCGGGATACAGATCCGGCTTGTATTTCACCGCCGACATCGCGAGTAAATTCGGCTTGATTCGGACCTGTTCTTCACGGGCCGCCGTGCCTTGCAGCGGATCGGACTCGGTCGTGAATGCCGCGGGTCCACCGTATTCACGACGCAAAATGAAATGCCAGTCGGCCTGAGCCCCTTTGGTTTCACCCAGGAGACCGCCGACCGCCCGGTCTGGCCCGGTTTGCTGCGGAAAGACAAACAGGTATTCGTTCTTGACGTTAAGCTCGCGCTCGTTGAAGACCTCGAAGCGTAGCTCGTACCGAATGTGCGTCGGCCAGCGCGCTGGCGTGTTGCGAAGGGCCTCCGCGTCTCTCTTGGACTTGCTGCGGACCAGCAAGGAGTCGACCCACTGTTCGCACACCGCGTCGGGCAGTTTGGCTTCCAGCATCAGCGCAAAGTCGTCGCCCCGTCCCGCAAAGACGAGATCCCGCAGACTGCTGGCCCGGGCGGGCCTGTTGCCGCGCTTGAGTACGAACACCGAAGCGATGTTGTCTGAACGCAGCAGTTCGCCCACCAGCCCGGGCAGGTCAAGCAGTGTGCTCTTGCCCGCGCCGTTGGCGCCGACGATGACCTGAAAATCCGTCAAGTCGATGGCCAGGCGTTCAAAGCAGCGGTAGCGGGTCGCTTCGAGGCGGGTGATCATTTTCCGGGCTCCGGGTGCTTGGCGCGGAACTCGGCATAGGCTTTGGCGATCTCGGGCAGGTCGTCATCTAGAACGGGCTTCTTGCGATGCAACGGCCGTACGTGAAGAGTGCCACCTATGCGAACTTTTTCATAGTCGACGGTCTCCACGAGGATCTCTTCACCGTCCGGGTGGCGTTTGTGTAGGATATTGCCGCGGCGGTCGAAGCCGACCTTGTCCGCCACGGCCATGAAGACCGGGTAATCCTGTTTGTTTCCCAGGTCTTCGGCCTGTATGACCTCGATCGGCTTCTTCTTGAGGAAGAGCAGGCTGGTGAGGATGTTGACATTGGCCTCGACGATGAAGCATTCCACCGGCAGGTCGATGCTGGCCAGGACCCAGCAGTGGCGCAGAATCCAGTAACGGATATATTCGTCGCCGGGGTTGCCGAGTATGCCGTCCGGCAGGACGATCCCCAATCGGCCTTTGGGCTTGAGCCATTGGATACAGCGCTCGATGAACAAGACCTCGGGCGAGACCG
>Ga0247839_1002623_pt1 | contig 26520 bp, 18 predicted proteins | sample LaCruzMarch2015__6_FD_192405 | JGI IMG/M metagenome (GOLD analysis project Ga0247839, IMG submission 192405) | Freshwater microbial communities from meromictic Lake La Cruz, Castile-La Mancha, Spain - LaCruzMarch2015_16m | ecosystem: Environmental > Aquatic > Freshwater > Lake | place: Spain... | reverse complement strand
GCACCGCGGACCCTACGGGCACGGAGCCTTCCCGTAGGGTCCGCGGTGCGGACCGGACGTCGCTGGCCGGAGCTACGTCAAGGGCGTCCGCGAGGGGGCTAAGAACAGGGGGGGCTAAACGGTTACGGTGCGGCAGGGCCGAGTGTCTACTCCGATCGGAAAATAGATCTGCCGCTGGACCAAGTCAATTATCGCGTCAACTTCGACGTCCCGGGAAGCGCCAGGGTGCTGAAGCCGAAACAACAACACCGATTCGGTCTGGTCATCGACTCCGCCAAGTCGTCCATGCACGGTCTTAAGTTGGTGATGCAATTGTCTGATGGGCGGCGGATCGAATCGCTGCCGGTGATGTTGCATATCTTCAAGTTCCGGGACTACAAGTCCTTCGCCAAAGACCCGTATTTCAGCGTTTCCGTTGCAAAGGAGTGATCGGCATCGCCGTGGGCCGCGCGCTGCCGGCGCCGGTCTCAGCGGTGTAGGCCGCCCGCTTCAATCCTGGGCCCCGCGAGCGACCGTCTGGAGCAGCCATGGCACGTATCTTCATCTCCTATTCCACCAAAGACCCGGAACCGGCCGCACGGATCAGGGCCTGGCTGGAGGCGAATGGATTTGAACCGCCGTTCATCGACGTCAGCATCGTCCCCGGGGCGGACTGGGAGCGGGTGATCTATCGCCAGTTGGAGCGCGCCCTGGCGGTGCTGCTGGTGGTGACGCCGAATTGGCTGGACTCCAAGTGGTGCTTTGCGGAGTACACCCAGGCGCGCGCCCTGGGCAAGCCCATCTTCCCGATCATCGAGACGCCCGTGGAGGGGTCCTATGTCGCCCCGGAGATCCAGCGCCTCGATCTGAAGCTGGACCGCGAGGGCGGTCTCCAGCGTCTGCGGGCGGAACTGGACAGGATTCGCCTGGTCGCCCAAGGCGCCTTTCCCTTTCCCGCGGGGCGCTCACCCTTCCCCGGTCTCAAATCGTTCGACGCGGACGATGCCGCCATCTATTTCGGACGGGACGAGGAGTGCCGCCGCCTGTGCGAACTGCTGCGGGCACGCCAGACCCAGGGGGGCTCGCGGCTGGTCGTGGTCCTGGGGGCGTCCGGGTCCGGCAAGTCTTCACTGATGCGCGCCGGGGTGCTGCCGCGGCTTGGGATCGAGCCGGATCAGTGGGTCCAGGTGGGTCCGATCCGGCCCCTGACGCGGCCGATCGAGCAACTCGTGCTCGCCCTCATCGGCGCCTTCGACCGCTACGCGCCGCACGGCGAGACCAGAACCTTCGATGCGGTCCGGGGACTCCTGGAGGCGGACGCAGCAGCGGCGATCGATACCCTGGTGCGGGACCTGAGGCGCTGCGCCAAGCGACCGAATGCCTTCGTCTTGTTCGCAATCGATCAGGGGGAGGAACTGTACTCGGCGGCGGGGGACGGGGAGCGGGGCCTGTTCCTGCGGGTCCTGGGTCATCTGGCCGCGGGCCTGGTGCCCGCCGTGGCCCTGATGACCTTTCGCTCCGACTCCCTCGGACGGCTGCAGGCCGCCCCAGAACTCGGCGGTGATTTCCATGACTTCAAGGTCAATCCGCTGCCGGCCGCGCGAATCCCCGAGATCATCCGCGGACCCGCCGCGGCGGTCGGCCTCAAGGTTGATGACGCACTGGTGTCTCAGGCCGCGCACGACGCGGGGGATGCGGCGGCCTTACCGCTGCTGGCCTTCGCGCTGCGGGAATTGTATGAGCGCCACGGGGCCACGGGTCGTCTCACGCTGGACGACTATCGGTCTCTGGGAGACAGTTCCCTCGGGCTCGATCCGCTCAGGAACGCCGTCCGGCAGGCAGCGGACGCCATCATCCGTAAAGACCGGCTCTCACCGGCCGAACTGCGCGCCCTGCGGGCCGCCTTCATCCCCGCACTGGTCCGGGTCAATACGGAGGGCGACTATGTGCGCCGTCGCGCGGACTGGGCCGACCTGCCCGCGGCGGCCCTGGCCCTCTTGGAGCGCCTCGTGGAGGCCCGGCTCCTGACCGCCGATGAGCAGGCCGACCAGCGCACGGTGGAGGTGTCCCACGAGGCCCTGCTGCGTGACTGGCCCCTGCTGCGCGGTTGGCTGGACGAGGAGCGGGAGTTCCTCCTGGGCCTGGAGCAGTTGGAGCGGGACCTGAACGACTGGCGGGGCGCACCGCCGCAACGCCGTGACCAGACCCTGCTGACGGGTTTGAAGTTGTCGCGTGCCCGCGCCTGGCTCAAGGACCGGCCCGCTAGCTTCACGGACGAGCAACGGGCCTTCATGCGCGACAGCATAGAGGCCGCGGATCGGGCGAAGCGCCGCCGCACCTGGGGCTTGACCGGTGTCGCCGTCCTCCTGGCAATCGCCGCCGGGTTTTCCACCCTCCAGTGGCAGATCGCCCGCTCGCAGCGCGATCAGGCCAGCGCCGCCCTCCTGGCCAAGCGCTCCGCCGATGAGATCGGTACCGGGCGCATCTATGCCGCGGTGGAACTGGCCCGACAGGCGACCTCTACCTTCCCCACCGGCGAAACCCGCTCGGCCCTGCTGCAAGCCCTGCTTGATGTCCCGCCCGAGTTGCGTCGACGCGCACTGCTGCCGCAGGCCCCGGCCCGGGTCGCACCGCCCGCAACCCCGACGCGGTTGGTCCTGGCCACCGTATCCGGCGGGTTGCTCGCGCTGGATACCCGCACGCTGGAATCGGCCCCGATCAAGACCCCGGACGGGGACCGCAACCCAGACGTGCGAGCCCTCAACGAGGCCGCGGATGGCACCATCGGGTTGGTCCTGCAAACGGGGCTTGCCCGGCTCATCCCACCGGTTGGCGGTACGCCGTCGGCGATCAAGCTCGGTGCCTGGATCGAGGCCGCGGATATCCTGGTCGGGTCGGGTTTGATCGCCTTCGCGGCGGAGGGCGGCGAGGCGGCCATCCTGCGCTGCGACTTCACTGCAAACCCCGCCAGCGCGGACGATTGCGAGCGCCAGTCCGGTCCCGGCGGCCACCTTGCGGTGATCGCAATCGACCCCACCGGCCGCACCGTGGCCTTCGGCAGCGAAGACGGTCACGTCAGGGTAGACACCGTCGGGGCCGTTCGCGATACCTTCAGCTTGCAGGTTCAGGGACGGGTGCTGTCGCTGGCGTGGGACCCCGCGGGCCGGTGGCTGGCCGTGAGCGCCGCGGTGGATGAACGGGGACTTGTGGTCGCGATCGAGCCCGGCACGCGCACCGTCCTGGGTCCGACGCAGTTGCCTTACGCTGCCAAGGCGCTCGCCTGGAACGGGGATGGAAGCGCGCTGGCCGCCTCCTGCGGTGACGGAGGGGTGGGAGTCTGCGTCTGGTCCAAGGGCCCCGACGGACTGGTTCCTGCCGACAGTCTTTACGGCCATCGCGAGAGGGTTCAGGCGCTTGCCTGGGGGTTGGGTGAACTCACGTCCTTGGGCTTGGACAGTGAAATTCTCGTGTGGGATCGGCAACCGAGATCGCGGGTCTTCGGGAGCCTGGAAGGCCCGCTCCCGGGCGTCGCCTTCACCGGTCTCGCCGTCGCCCGGGACCGTCCCCGTCTGGCGATCGGAACCGATCGGGGCGATCTGTTGGTCTTCGACCTCGACCGCAGACGGGTGGAGCGTGAGCTAGAGACGGGCCACCCCGATCCGATCGTCGCGGTTGCCTGGACGGCCGACGCACAGCGGCTGGCGGCCGTCGATCAATCCGGCCGGATCAGTGTGTGGGATGGGATGCAGGGGCCGCCCGCGCGGGTCACGGAGGTCGGCAATCAGCGGATTGACGCGCTGCGCTGGGGTAAGGGCGGCGCACAGGTCTACGCGCCCTTGTACGATGGCCGGATTGCGTCGCTGGACCCGCGCACGGGGCTGATACGCTATTCCAAGGGGCGCCACAATGAGTCGGCGTTGGGTCTGGCCATAGCGCCCGACGGCACCCTGATCAGCAGCGATGCCTTGGGCCAATTGATCCGCTGGGCACCCGAGACACTGGAGCAGATCGGCACCTTCCCGGACCCGCCGCAATTGAACGGCGATCGGATCAGTCGTGACGGACTCTCATTCACCCAGGATGGAAAGCAGCTGGCCGTGGTCGGAAACGATGGCAAGGTGCTGATCTATGACCTGGATAGCCAGGCGGTCACCGGCATCCTTGAGACGAATGCCGTCCAAGTGCAGGATGTGGCCTACAGTGGTGACGATGCACTGATCGCCGCCCTTACGAATGAAGGCCAGGTCCATGTCTGGTCCGTGCGCAGTGGTGAGCCCTTTGCCACGGTCAACCTGAAGAAGATCCAGACCCGGAACCCGGGGTTCTGGCCGCCGACGCCCCCGGGCTGGCGCGCGGCCAAGATCGCGTGGCTGGCGGACCATCGCACGCTCGGGGTCTCGACGTCGGCCGCAAAGGCACTGTTGATCAGTTTTGATACTGCCCTCTGGGCGGCCGAAAGCGACTCCGTGTTTGGCCGCAGGCATTGATCCAGCGAGTCAATATGACGCTGGGTCTGGCGACCGTCGGCGTCGATTGCGTGGCATAGGGTCTTCGTGCAGATGGCCAGTGCCTGGTCCTCGGCCTGTTGGGTGTTCCAGCGCTTCGCGCCGCGTTATGTCAGGCTCACAGCGCAGACAACGCGGCGAGTTCCCGCAACGGCAGTGCCTCGATCCGCTCGGCGAGCGGAAAACGGTGCTCTCCCGCATGGACCAGATACAAGCGCTCCAGGTCAAGGTGCTCCAGGGCCGAGCGCATCGAGGGGGTGATGCGGGGGCTGTCGGTGAGTTTGATTTCAAAGCCGAGTCGGCGTTGGCCGCGGGCGACCAGCAGGTCGAGTTCGGCGCCGGTGTGCAGTGCCCAGAAGTAGCATTCCTCGCGGCGGGCGCCGAGTGCAGCCGTGATGGCGGTGATGGCGAATCCCTCCCAGGAGGCGCCGACCTTCGGGTGGCCGGTCAATTCGGCCATGCTGCCCAGGCCGAGCAGGGCGTGCAGCAGTCCGGCATCGGCGATGTAGACCTTGGGGGAGCGAACCTGGCGCTTGGCCAGATTGGCGTACCAGGGGGGCAGGGTCTGGACCATGTAGGTGGACACCAGCAGGTCCAGGTAATGACGGACCGTCTTCTCGGAGACCCCGAAGGCGCGGGCCAACTCGGCGCCGTTCCAGATCTGGCCGTGATAGTGGGCGAGCATCTGCCAGAAGCGGCGCAGTGTCTCTGCCGGCAGGCGCAGACCCAAGGCGGGCAGGTCGCGCTCCAGCAGGGTGCGGATGAGTTCCTGGCGCCAGCGCAGGCTGGTCTGGTCGTCAGCCGCCAGGAAGGATGGCGGATAACCGCCGCGCAGCCAGCACTGCTGCCGGCGTTCCGCGCCGACCTCGGCCAGCCCCAGCCCCGGCAACTCGTGGTGGGCCACCCGTCCCGCCAGCGATTCCGAACTCGCGCGGATCAGTTCCGGCGAGGCACTGCCCAGGATCAGGAAGCGTGCCGGGGTCCCCGGGCGGTCTGCCAATACCCGCAAGAGGGCAAAGAGATCGGGGCGGCGCTGGATCTCGTCGAGCACCACCAGGCCCCGCAGCGGCTCCAGGGCCAGCATGGGCGCGGCCAGTCGGGTGTCGTCGCGGGGGTCTTCCAGGTCGAAGCGGGAGGACGTCTCGAAACGTCCCGCGACCATGCCGGCCAGAGTCGTCTTGCCGACTTGTCGGGCACCCAGCAGGGCGACCACGGGAAACTGGTCGAGTAACCGGGCGACGGCGGCGACATGGGCATCACGGGGGATCATGGCCGCAGTTTACCGTGAAAATCTGGAGTCTGTCTCCGGATTTTCATGGTGAGCTTGGCGCCTTGGCGTGAAAGCCGGCCTTTTTCGGGCTGACAACTGGGTGCAACCTCGCTCAGACGGCAGTCACGGCGTCGCCATACCGGACCACGAGCGGGTCATGGCTGAGCAGTCGCAGCGGTTCGGTGATGGCCTGGGCGACCAAGAGACGGTCGAATGGGTCGCGGTGGTGGTTGGGCAGGTGCTCCACGGCCGCGGCGTGCGCCGGGGTGATCGGCAGCAGGTCATAGCCCGCCTGGCGGAACCACTCCAGGGCTTCGTCGCCGGAAATCGGCATGTCGTCGCGGCCCAGGGCGTGTTTGATGGCGATCTCCCAGACGGTCGCCGCGCTGACCATGACCTGGTTGGCGGGATCGTCGATCAGGGCCCGCGCCCGCTGCGACAGGCGTGGGTCGTCGACCAAGGCCCAGAGGGCGACGTGGGTGTCGAGCAGCAGCCTCATGGGGGCGGGTCGCCCGTGAACAGGCGCTCCACCAAGGCGTTGTCGCGGTCGATCGAGGCGGGGACCTGGAAGCGGCCCGCGGCGATGCCGATCCGCTGCCGTACCGGGCGCACCGCCAGCGGCACCAGTCGCGCCGCGGGGCGGCCGTTGCGGGCGATCACGATCTCGGTCTCGGCCCCGCTCTCGACGCGCTCCACCAGGCGGGAGAGATGGGTCTTCGCCTCCAGAATATTGACTGTCTGCATGATGCAGCCTCGTGCTGGTCAGATCTGGTCAGAGTATGGCGCGAGTCCGGCGACCGGACAAGGGAGCAACAGCGAACCGACCCACGGGTTCCGCTGCCCGCACCCCTGACATCGATCGGGCAGGGACTCGCGGGGCTTGGTTTGGCGCGCCGCGGCACCGGCCGGCGAGGTCCCGGACCCTCGCGGCGGTGTGACCGCAGCGTAACGCCCTGCCGGCCTCGCGGGCGCGGCGTTCAACCCAAATCCGGGAATTGCTCTCACAAAGACACAAAGACACGAAGAAAGACAGATTATTGATGGCGTTGCGCCGAGCGCCGCCCGGGTGACCTCCGCGGCCGACAGATCGCTCTGAAAATCTTTGTGATCTTTGTGTCTCTGTGAGAGAACCTCTCTTTTTTGATTTCATCGCCCGGGCAGCGGCTGGGAGCGCCGCACCCCAGTGCGGCGCGGCCTCGCGAGCGACCGCGGCCTTGCGTTCTGCGGATAGGCCGCGCCGCACTGGGGTGCGGCGCTCCCAGTGCCTGTGCTCAGGCATCGCGCCTCGGTCGCGCCGGGACCGAGCGCCCGCCGTCGGCGCGATCTCGCCTAGAATGGGGCCATGCCGACCATCGCCCCCCGCCAGTCGATCCGCGCCGCCGCCCGCCGCCTGGTCGGGCGCGCCTTCCCGCGCCGCGGCGCGCGGCCGGTGCCCTGGCCCGGGGCCGCGCTCGCACGCCTGGACCGCCTGCCCTGGCCCCTGCTGGTCACGCTCGGGTTGGTCCCCGCCGCCGCGCTCGGCTGGCTCGCCCTGCGCAGCCCGGCGGCCACGGCGCTGCTCCTGCTGCTGCTCCCCGTCGCCGTCCGGCACCGGGTGAGGCTGGTGTGGCCGGGCGAGCGTGCGGCGGCGGTCCTGGCGCCCCAGCCGCCACGGCCGTCGGCGTCGCCGCCTGGTCCGGCCCTGCCACCCCTGGTGCCGCCGCCCCATCCGGTGCATGACCCGCTGATCGAGATGGTGCAACTGCCGGGCGGCAGCTTCCGGATGGGGTCGGACAAGGCGCGCGATCCGCAGGCCTACGACGACGAGTGCCCGTCGCGCGAGGTGCGCATCAGCCCTTTCGCCATGGCGCGGACCCCGATCACCCGGGGGCTCTATCGGTCGCTGGTCAAGGACTCGCCGTCGGAATGGGCGCGTGGCAAGGACGACGCGACCCTGCCGGCCAACTACGTCTCCTGGGATGACGCGCTGCGCTTCTGCAACGCCCTGTCCGAGCGCAGTGGGCTCAAGCCGTGCTACGGGCGGACCGCCGCGGGCTGGGACTGCGACTGGGCGGCGGACGGCTATCGCCTACCCACCGAGGCCGAATGGGAATATGCCTGTCGGGGCGGTACCGAAACCCCCTGGTTCTGGGGTGGGGACGAGAAGGAGGCCAAGCGCTACGCCTGGTTCGGGGAGAACTGGTCGACCGGCTCCGTGCATCCGGTCGCTCAGAAGCTCGCCAACCCTTGGGGTCTTCACGACATGGCCGGCAACTGCTGGGAGTGGTGCTGGGATTGGTACGCGGCTCCCTATGGTCCGTCGGCAACGGATGATCCCCGGGGGCCCGCAGTGGGTCAGTCGCGGGTGCTGCGCGGCGGCTCTTTCGGCGGCGAGCCCAGGCTCCTGCGCTCTGCGGTCCGGGGCTGGGACGCGCCCGAGTTCCTGGACCAGTTCATCGGGTTCCGTTGTGTGCGTGGTTCCGGCCGCCAGCCGCTCCCTTGACCCCTTGTTCCCTTGTCTTATTGTCTTCCCGGCCGCAGCCCACTGTCATCGAGTCGGGCGCCGAGCCACCCACCTTGGGCCTCTCGTTCCCACCGCGCGAGAACGGGCAAGTAGTCGCTGCAAGCCCCCGTAGCCCGGATTTAGCGCAGCGCAATCCGGGGCCGGCCTCGCAGATACACAAGCAATCAGCGGGTTGCCGCGGGAACCTGGATTCCGCTGCGCTCCATCCAGGCTACGCCCTGTGGTCCGCACAGCGGACGCTAGGGTCCCGCGCCCGTAGGGTCCGCTGTGCGGACCAGCAAGCTCCCATCCGGCAGGGTGCCCGGAGTCATGATCAAGCCCCCGGCCGCCGCCGCGGGGACTCTTGTTCGATTGTTCAACAACTATGTTGATTTGTTAACGCACCCCTCAAAACCCGAGCAACCCGCGATAGGACATCAGGGTCCGCCGCAGTGCCTCAGGCCCCCGGTGCGCCGCCGTCTGGATGCGTGAGCGCAGGCGTCGGCGCAGCCGTCGGCTCGGACCCAGGCCCGCTCGACTCACCCGGTAACCGAGGAACACCGCCGGCTGTGCCGCCGCCTCGATCCGGTCGTGGCGCGGGTTCAGGGTCAGCCCGCGCTCCGCGGCGAGCCAGTCGGCCACCGCGGCACGGGCGGCCGTCAGCCGCTCCGCGCTCTCGCCGAAGAGCACAAAGTCGTCCATATAGCGCAGGTAGCCCGGGAGCTTGAGTTCCCGCTTCACGAACTGATCCAGCCCATCCAGGTAGAAGGCGCCCGCCCACTGGCTGAACCAGGAGCCGAGCGGCAGGCCGGTGCGCGGCGGCAGCGGCAGCACCCCCGGGCCCAGGGCGACGCGCGCCAGGTCGCTGCGGTAGACCGACTCGCCGGAGCGAAGGATCTGCCGGATCAGCCAGCGTACCCGGCGGTCGCGCAGTTCCCGGAACAGCAGCCCCTCGAGCGTCTCATGGTCGATCGAGGGGAAATAGCGCCGGATGTCGAGGTGCAGCCGGAACGCATAGCGGCGGTTGGCCGCCAGAAAGGCGAGCAGCGCCTGGTGCACGCCGGTCCCGGCGCCGCGGGTGAAGTGGCTGGCGAGGTAGCGCCGCTCGAAATGGGGGCCGATGGCATCCAGCAGCGACCGGTGGACGATGCGGTCGCGCACCGCCGGGGCGGCGATCAGGCGCGGCTTGGAGTCGTGGATCAGGCGCAGGCCCCACGCGCGGGGGCGGTAGAGGCCCGCCAGGAGTTCGCGGCTGAGCGCCATGAGGTCGCGGTCCGCGTCCAGTTCATAGGCGGCCATGGCGGGTCCGCGCCGCTTGCCGGTGCGCACCGTCCGGTAGGCCAGCCACAGTGCATCAGGCGCGGCCAGCGCGTCGAAGAGCCCGCGCGGCAAGGTCTTCATGGGCGCCTGGAGTCCAAGGCTTCAGCCTTGGAGGGCGCCAAGGCTGAAGCCTTGGACTCCGGGGGCAGGCAACGCGGTCGGCGAGCAGGGCGGCCGGGTGCTGAGGTGGCCCGCCCGGACTGTCGGCGCCGGGGCCTACCGGAACGGGCGGGCCGGGGAAGGGGCGCGGTGCGCCCCGGCGGGACTGCCTGGCGCCCGGCGCACAAGCCTGGGCGGCAGGTTGGCGGCCGGAACCACGCACACAACGGAACCCGATGTTCTGGTTCCGGTTCTCGGGCGCGTTCCTGTTCCGGTCCGCAGAGCGCAGGTGCCTGGGCTCGTTGTCGAAAGAGCCGCCGCGCAGCACCCGCCTCCAGTCGTGTTGCCCGCCGGGTGGGGATCATGCGCGCGCCAGGTCCCGTTGCCAACCCCCGATCTGGCGCCCCACGGCGTCGGTGAGGCCCAGGGCGTGCGTGAGTTGGCGGGCGTCGAGTTGGCCGGTCTGCTCCGCCAGGCGCAGACGCAGGCGCAGGCCGATCAGCAGCTCGTCTGCATCGGCCAGGCGCAGGTCGCGCTCCCGGTCGTAGAGTGCCAGGGTGATGAGGTCGAGCAGGGCCATGGACTTCGTGCATAACTCGGCGCTCAGTGCATCGTGCTGCACGGCGAAGCGACCCAGCACCCAGGCGGCCAGGTCGAAGCTGTGAACAAAGAGCGGGGCCGGGGCCTTCATGTGCCGGCGCCCCGGTCGGCGCCCCGGTCGGCGCGCCGCATCAGGCCGGAGATGGCGGGGATCAGGGTCTGCTCGAGCGCCTCCAGCAGGGGCTCGACGCCGGTCGGCGGGTCCACGAAGAGGGCGCAGACGGCGCGGCTCGCGCCGTCGCGGGCGCGCCCGTAGGCCTCGGCCTTGGTGCGGCGCTCGAAGCGGTGGCAGCCGACCGCCAGGTCGTCCAGGGCCTGGCGCAGGAGCGGCAGGGCCGGGTGCTCCGCCGGCAGCAGGCGGCGGCAGTCCGCCAGGGTCGCGAGCCCCGCCTGGAAGGCGCGCAGGTCGCGCAGCGAGTAGCGGGTGCGGGGCGCGGCCTGGCCCAGGACCTCCTCCGCCACCGCGTGCAGGGCCGCGCCCTTGCGTTCGCGCGCCTGGCGCTGGCCGGGGCTCAAGGGCAGGTCGCTGTCCGCCACCACCCAGTGCGCGCCCTCCTTCGTGGCCGGCAGGCGGCCGGTCTTGATCAGGTATTCCACCTGGCGGCGGGTCTTGCCCAGGAGTTGGGCGACTTGGGTGAGGCTCAGATTCATGCTAACGAGTCAAGAACAATCGTTGTCGTTGTCGTTGTCGTAATCGTAATCGGAGAAGCGACGCGCTTGTCGGTGCGAGGGAATCCGGGGGGTTACGATAACCTCGACAACGACAACGACAACGACAACGTGGCGCCAGGGTATCGGCAGCATCGTAGGGTGGACAAGCGCAGCGCAGTCTACCAGCGGCGGCGCGGGATTCGGTGGACTGCGCTAGCGCTTGTCCACCCTAAGGCCATGTCCAGTCGCGGCGGCCCCGGCCGATGGGCGTCGCTGCGCGACGTTTACGGTAGCGCCGCTCCCACCGGTTCGGCGGTCCGTAGTTGGTGAATTATGCACCAGAGGGCGTAACAAAAGTAAGCTTCATACTAACAAAAGATACTAATGTTCAACATTGCCCAGAAAAATTTTCAAAATGCCGGCAAGGTACTGTTTGCGTGCCGGGGATACTGTCGCGTTGTTAGTCAATTGTTCAACAGTTCAAGGATCAAGGGTCCGGCTGGCGGCCGGAACCACGCACACAACGGAACCCGATGAACTGGTTCCGGCCCCCGGGCGCGTTCCAGAACCGGACCGCAGAGCGCAGGGGCCTGGGCTCGAAGTCGAAAGAGCCGCCGCGCAGCACCCGCCCCTCACAGGCACCACTGTCCTTCGGCGGTGCCGCCGTGGGATGGGGCCCACGGCCGGCGTAGGCCTTGTCGTCATAGCAGTCGCCCACCCACTCCCAGAGGTTGCCGTGCATGTCGTAGAGACCGAGCGGGTTGGGCGGGAAGCGGCCGACCGGGGCGGCGTCCTTGAATGGATCGGAACAGGCGGTGTTCTTGTCTGACCAGTCGGCTTCGTTGCCCGCGCCGTTGGCATAGGTGCAGAGCCCGGCCAGGTCGTTGGGGAAGGGATAGGGGTCCTGGGTCCCGGCGCGGGCGGCGTATTCCCATTGGGCCTCGGTGGGCAGGGCGCTGTTCCGGGGCCGGTCCAGGTCGCGGCAGAAGGTGTCGGCCTGGGTCCAGGTGACCTCGGCGGCCGGCAGGTCGGGCGCGGCCGAACCCGCGCCGTACTGCGCCTGGGTGGTCTCGGTACGGCCGATCCAGAATCCGTCCAGGACCACCGGGTGGGCGGGGGCCTCGTCGGGGTAGGGCTCCAGGTGCTTCGGGGTGGTGTCCGGCTCGAACGGCGGCGAGCCCATGGTGAAGGTCCCGGGGCAGACCTGGACGAAGGCGATGCCCTTGGGTCCGGTTTCCACCTCGGGTCCGCCCCAGAGTCGGGGGTTGCCGGCGAGGTTGCTCACGCGGGCGGCGGGGCCGAGTGCGTCGGCCGCCGGGCGGGCGCCGGGGAAGTCCAGGGCGCGGGCCATGGCCTCCAGGTCGCCGGTGAGGAGGGCGCGGTGTTTGGGAGCGCGGGCGTCCCGCCCGCTCGCGGGCGGGACGCCCGCGCTCCCAGGGGCGAAGAAGAGCCATTGGCTGTCGGCGACGAACGACCACTCGCCCGCCAGCACGCGCGCCTGCTCCGCCCAGTCGGGCCCGATGAGGACCAGGTCGGCGCTGCCGCGGTCGAGCAGGCGGATGGCCAGCCGACGGGCGGAGGCGTTGTTGTGCGGATCGGCGGGCCAGTTCCAGGGGTCGCCGACGATGACGGCGACCGAGAGTTGCGGCCAGCCCTTGGCGCAGGCGCGGATCGGCTCGGCGCTGGTGCCGGCACGCAGCAGTGCGCTCTGGCCCATGCGCAGCGGATTGATCCGCCGCGGGTCCGCCAGGTTCTCGGCCAGGGCACGGCAGGGCGGGGCCGCCCGGTCCGCTTCCATCCCGCTCCAGCACCAGTGCAGTCGCGGGTCGGCGCCCAGTCCGGGGGCGGCGCTGACGGCGTGCTTGCGGGAGGCTGCGTATGGCCGCCCGCCCTGCCGACCCTCCATGACCAGGGCCTGGAACAGGGCGCCGTCATAGACCGGGGCCGCGTGGGTGAAGGCCGAGTCCGGGCGGGCGCCGAGGCGCTCGATGAGACCCAGACCGCCAGCCAGGGCGAGACCGGCGCAGGCGCCGAGCAGGAGCAGGGTCTCGACGCCCAGGCGGGGGCGCGCGCCCGGTGCGGCGCCGGCGAAGCCCATGCGGTACAGGCGCTGGCGGGCGGTGCCCCGGGGTTCAGGCGGGGTGGTGTCGGCGGCGGCGCTATCCGTGGCCCGGCACGGCGGCGCGGCGGCGGCCGACCGCGGATCGGCGGCGAACAGCGCCAGGACCGTCTCGGCCGTCTCGGCCCCGGTCCGCGCCGCTGGTGCCTCCGGCAGCGTGCCCCAGGTCCAGGGCAACTGGATGCGCGGGCCCGCGCCGTCGCGCCAGGTGTCGAGCCCGCCCAGGCGTTCGCGGATCGGCGCCTGGAGGGGCTCCTGCTGGTAGAGGTCATAGAGCGCCCGCACGGCCAGGGCGCTATAGGCGTCGCCCTGCCACAAGGCCAGCAGCAGCCGCTCGATGGTCTGGGTCTGGTCGGCGGGGCACTGGCCCCAGCGCGCGCTGATCCGCGCCAGGCTGGCCGCGCCCCCGCCGATGTGGCGCTCCCAGAAGTGGAGCCCCAGGGCGAGACAGCGGCAGGCCTGCGATTCGATGCCGACCGCCGTCCCCCAGCCGTCCTCCGCCGCCCAGCGCGCCAGGTCGCGCAGCAGGGCCTGGCGCTCGCCGTCGCTGAAGCGGATGCCGTCGGGGCTCGCGTGGCCGCGCCCGGGGTTGGGCAGGCGCCAGGCGGACGGGAGCCCGAGGGTCTCGCCCAGGGTCTCGTAGAGCGCCCGTGCCTGGGCGCTGGTGACCGGCAGGCGCGGCAGGGCGCAGGCGGCGGCCCAGAGTCGCAGGGCCAGGGCGGCGGGCGCCGGGCCTTCTGCCGGCGGGCCGCGCGGCCGGTCCGGGCGCTCGGCGAGCCAGGCGGGCAGGGCGGCGGGCGGGCAGCAGTCGAACCGCAGGCGCGCGGCCAGGGCGGGCAGGTCCAAGTCCGGCGGCGCCAGGTCGACGAGACACAGGCGCGGCCAGGTGGCCAGTTCGCGCAGCACGCGCTGGAGCGCGGCGCCGTCCTCGCCCGCCCCGCCATCCAGGGCGCGCGCCAGGTCGGCCCCCTCGGTGAAGAGACAGACCAGGGCCGTGCGGGCGGCGGGGCCCAGATCCAGGGGCGAGGTGCGCTCCCCGGTCGCCAGGCGGACCCGGTCCGGCCAGCCGCGGAAGGTGCCGCGCCGCACCCAGAGCCCGGCCCGCACAAGGTCGCGCTCGATCTGGTCGGCGAGCGCGACCGCCTCGCGCGAGCGCAGCCGGGTGTCGAGCCAGAGCCAGACCTCGCGCTCGTAGCGGGCGGGGGCAAAGCGCGGTTGCGGCAGCCCGGTGGCCGCGCTGGCGTGGACCGTGGCGGGGATGTCGAGGTGGGTGGTGGCGCGCTCGCCCGCGAAGCGCTGCACCCCCCAGACCAGCTCCCGGCGCGCCCTGGCCGTGAGCAGGCCGGGCGGGTGCAGGTGCTCGGGTGTCCAGGCGAACACCGGCTCGCCGTCCGGGTGGTAGGCGACCTGGGACCAGGAGGGTTCGAGAAGCCGGCGGGCGCGCTCCCACAGCCAGGCGAGGGCGAGCAGGCCGCCGCACAGGAGGGCGAGCGGCGCAAGCCAGGGGCCCAGCCGCTCGGCCGGGGTCCGGGCCTCGAACACCGGGACCCAGTCGTTGAAGGCGGCGAGAGGTTGGGCGGGCAGTTCGCCGATGGGTGTCGGTGCAATCGCAGGCGGGGGCGGGACCGACTCTTGGCGCGGCGGGGATACCGGCACCGTGCGCCAGGTCTGGATCAGGAACCCGGCGGTGAGGACCAGGACCAGTCCCAGGGTCGTCCCCAGTGCGAGCCGCCACCAGGGCCAGCGGCGCGGCGGCCGGGTCAGGAGGGTGCGCGGCGGCGGCGCGGCCCGGTCGGCGGGCGGCCCGGGTACCTCGCCGTCCGGGTCGAGTGCGTCGAAGTCTCCCGCCGCGGTCCCGTCGGACGCGGGCGCGGTCTCGCCAGGCGGCGTTCGCGCCGGGAGCGGCGGGAGCAGCCGGCGAAACTCGTTCTGCACCCTGCGGCGCTGCTCCTCGTCCTTGGCCAGCAGTGTGACCAGCAGCTCGCGGGCGGCCACCCAGCCGAGCACCCGCCCGGGGGGAAAGACCCGGCAGACCCGCTCATGGTCCAGCGCGCCCACCGGCACGCCCAGGTCGGGCAGGCACCGCAACAGGTCGCCCAAACGCGGGTCGTCGCCGGGGGTCAGGGGTGCGAGCATCGGCACTGGCTCAGGCGGTCAGGGCTTGCCCGGGCTCAGGCCAGGTGCCCATAGTCCTCGTGGTCCTTGATCAGGCACTCCAGGGCCGGGAGCTGATCCAGCCGCTCGACGGCCAGTTGTTCCAGGGTGGTGCCGCGGGCGGCGAGGACGGTGAGCCAGATCAAGAGCTCCGCCGCGCTGGGCGGGCGGCTGCGCCGCTCCAGGCAGCGGCGGACCTCCTTGAACCGCGCCAGGGCCCGGTCCTGCACCGGCCGCGGCAGACCGGCGGCGAATTGGTCCGCCCAGGCGTCCAGGATGCGCCCCAGCAGGGCCTCGGTCAGCTCGATATGGTGGACGATGCAGCGGCGCAGGAAGGGGTCGGGCAGGCGGCGCTCGCCATTGCTGGTGATGACGACCAGGGGCGGCGGGCGCTCGCCGCGCCGGATGGGCTCGCCGGGCGGGAAGGGGTGCTCGAAGCACCAGTCGGCGAGTTCCTGGAGCAGGTCGTTGGGGAAGTCGCGCGGGGCCTTGTCGATCTCGTCGATCAGGAGCACGCACTCGCCGTCGTGTTCGTAGGCCTGCCAGAGCTTGCCCGGGTGCAGATAGCGCGGGTCGGTGCGCTTGGGTGGGGCCGCCCTGGCGCCGCGCTTGGCGCCGCGTACCGGCAGCGCGGCGAGATAGGCGTCGCGCAGGTAGGCGACGGCGTCGAAGTCGTAGCGCAGATCCCGGGCGCTGCTGTCCGAATGCACCTGGTAGTGGAAGAGCGGGATGCCGAAATAGCGCTCCAGATAGTAGGCGACCTGGGTCTTGCCGGTGCCGGGGTCGCCGGTCAGGAGCAGCGGCGAGCGCGAGGCGATGGCGGCATTGACCGCATTGACCAGGTGCTCGGACGGCTGGAAGTACCGGGCCCCGGTGCGCAGGGTGCGGCGGCTGGCCGCGTCCGCGCTGGCCGCGAGCCGGCCGCGGGCGGCGGCCTGGTCGGCGGGCCCCCAGTCGCGGGTGGCGGCCTGGTGGTGGAGGACGTTCAGGGGGTCGGTCATGGGTCTTGGTCCTCGATGAAGGCGTTGAACCCGGCGTAGTGTTCTTTGCACTCGCTGTAGATCAGGTTGACCGTCTCCTGGAAACGACCGCCGGCGCGGGCAAGGAGGTAATCGGCCAGGGTCTCGACGGGTAACTGCCGGGTCCCGAGTGCGGCCTTCAGCGCGGGGTCGGCGTCCTGGTAGAACTCCAGGATCTCGCGGCGCTTCACCAGGGCCAGTGATCGTTCCATGGCAATGGGGCGCACATGGGCAGGCGCATGGTCCCGCGGCCGGAGCGCCTGATCGATCGCTTGTTGAAGGGTATCGGCGTCGCTGCCGTGGCGTGCGGGCCAGTCCGTCGGCCACTGGATACAGGCGCCGACCAGGACCCGATAATCGGCCGGTATCTCGTCCCGGTTGAGGACCTCACAAACGGCCCTTCTCCAGGTGGCGAGCCAGTCACCCAGTTCTCCCGGTGTGCAGTCTTGCGCCACGTCCAGCAGCCAGGACAGGGCGATGACGAGGGTTTCGTCGCTTTCGGGCTTGAGGAGCGGCAACTCCTTGAGTGCTTCCTTGGGCGGGTTGCGGGGGGTGACGTTGAGGTCCTGTTTGAACTGACGGGTCAGGTCGTCGAACAGGGTACGGCTGGCCCGTAGCGTATAGGGGAGCGGTCTGGTCTCGATCCGGAAACCGCGGTCGAGGTCGGCGATGAACTGGCGGGTCTGTCCCGGTAGGTCCTGTACGCAAGACTGTTCGTCGCCGCACACGCCATAGAGCAGCAAGGTGCCGCCGCTGGCCCGCTTGAGCGCGTAGTAGAGTCGGAGCTTTTCGTCCTGGCGCCCGAGCAGGACGCGGATCAGCGCGGCGCGGATATGGTCCATGAGGGCCGCGCCGGGGTCCCTGGGCTTGCCCAAGCGGACGCCGCTCGCGCCGAACCAGAGGCGCACGCCCTGGGCGTCGCCCAGGCGGCTCAGGACGGCGGCCGGCTCCTCCTTGCCATCGGCCATGGCGGACATCCAGACCCGGGTGTGCTCGAGACTGCGCTCCAGGTTGGACTGGCTCGCGGTCTGGACCAGCAGCAGCCGCACCGCCCGGCGCAGCCGCCACAGGAGCGAACGCTCCAGCGGCGCCTCGCGGTCCTCGATCAGGTGCAGCCACAGCAGCGGCTTGTGTGCAAAGCCCGCCAGCCGGTCCGCCAACGCCGCCAGCCCGTAGTCATCCGGCTGCCCGCCGTGCTTGCCGAGGGCGAGCATCCCCGACCGGTCAACCTGGGCGAAGCAGTAGATGAAGTCCGGCTCATGCTCCAAGTCCAACTCCAAGTCCAACTCGCGTCGGTTGCTGACCCACCTCACCTCGGGGCGGCGATCCGCGAGCAGGCGGCGGATCAGGGCGCAGACCTCGGTGGCGTGGCTGCGGGCGCCGATCGCGTCGGCGAGCCGCGGGTCGGCGGGGGCGATCACCAAGGGATTGTCGAGATCGATGACCAAAGCGATGCCTGCCGGCTGGTCGATGACCTCGATGATCCAGCCGGCTTCGCCCAGTCGCCTACCTTCATGGGTGAGGCAGTGCCAGGGCAGATCGGCGATCGTGGGATCCGTGCACAGCAGTTGCAGGCGCAGCGGATGGCGCGTGGGGTCGTCGGTGCTGGAGCCCCCGGCGGCGGCGTAGCAGTCCTTCATCTGGAACGCCGACTCGAAGAGCGCGCGGGTGAGCAGGGCCAAGTCCTGCACGACGCGTCCGGGGCTCAGGTCCCGCAGAGGTGTCGTATGGGGCGGCATGACCGGCGACTCCAGGGTGCGGACGCTGAGCCGGTCGCCGGTGCAATCGAGGCAAAGGATGATCGTCGGCGGACCCGCTGCGAGGGTCCCTGGGGACGGGGACCTCTGGAGCCCTGGCGCCTGGCCTGGGGGTATTCCGGATGCGTTCCGCTCGGGTCGAGTACTGGTAATTTCCGCTGCTAGCCGGTCGATCCCCGCTCGGTCATTCAGCCCCTTGCGCAGGTCCATCCAAGTGCGGTTCCTGAGGAACAAGGGAATCTGCGAGTCTAAAGCCCCGGGCAGGAGTACCGCGAAGACCGGATACTGTTTATCAACGGCCAAACTCAAGGCGGCCTGGGTCTCATCGCGTTGCCAGGGGCCCGCCCCGTGGGGGCCGATCAGGACCGCGACGCTGCGGCAGGCGCGCAAGCCCTGCTCCAGCCCGTCCTGCCATCGAGTGCCTAGCGACAGGTCGTAGGTATCGATCCAGACATGGATGTTGCGGGCGTTGAGGAGGGCGCCCAGATCCTTGACTGCTTCTTTGTCGAGGCTGTTGTGGCTCAGGAAGCAATCGAATGAGTCGTCGTCGGCCATGGTTCTATCCCTCTGTGCTTGCGCGGATTATGCCATGTCTGGCGCGGGCAGGGGCGGGGGTTGCTGACGGCGGTGTTTGGTCCGCACAGCGGACCCTACGGCGCCCCGGGCCGGTGGCGCGGACCAATGAACTCCGCTGTCACTTGATCCAATCGATCAGATTCATCAGCGGGTCCTCCCCGCTCTCCGGCCCGATCACCCGCCCGCGGACACTGTGTCCGGCGTTTGCCACGGACTCGGGGTCGCCCGTCAGCAGCGGGTGCCACTTGGGCAGGCGCTTGCCCTCGCGCAGGCGCCGGTAGGCGCAGGTCTCGGGTAGCCAGTTCGGCACCTCCAGTGCGGCCGGGACCAGGGACACGCAGTCCGCTACCTGGTTCGCGCGGTGCTCGTAGTCCCGGCAGCGGCAGGTCGCGGTGTCGAGCAGGGCGCAGGCGATGCGCGAGTAGATGATGTCGCCGGTGTCCTCCTCCTCGAACTTCTCCAGACAGCACTTGCCGCAGCCGTCGCACAGCGACTCCCACTGCGCCTTGGTCATCGCGCTCAGGGGCGTGGTCTCCCAGAAGGGGGCATCTTGGCTCATCGGTTGCGGTCTCGCTGCTGGTCAGCCTGACATCTTGCCCGACTGCGGACCGGAATTGAACCGCCTGGCGATTTCCGCAGAACTCCGCACCACGAAGGCGCGACCGACGATGGCCGGGGCGACTCGACCGGAGGTCGACGCTTCAGCGGGCAGCGGGGCCGCATCCGGCTGAAGCCTCGACCTCCGGTTTGTCGTCGGCCCGGGTTCGCCGCACCCTGGCCCCACCAATCTCCCCCTTGTCCCCCCGCGGGTCCGGGGCCACAATCCGCCGCCATACCGCCCCCCATCCGCGCGCCCACCCACCGGGGCGGCGTTGCCATTCATCGCGTGCCCCGGCGGGCGGCGGCCAGCCCGCCGCCCGCCGCGGTGCGCGCCTGCCGAGGGAACTATGCTCGAACCGACCGACCAGGAACTGCTGGTCCCCTATCCGGACACCGCCATGGACAGCCTGCGGGTCCCGCCCCACAACATCCACGCCGAGCAGTCGCTGCTCGGCGGTCTCATGCTGGACAACAGCACCTGGGACCGCATCGCCGACATGGTGGTCGAGCGCGACCTGTACCGGCGCGAGCACCGCCTGATCTTCCGCGCCGTCACCAAGCTCGCCGGGGACGATCAGCCCTTCGACGTGGTGACCCTGGCCGAGACCCTGGAGCGCACCGAGCAACTGGACGCGGCCGGCGGCCTGTCCTATCTCGGCACCCTGGTCAACGAGACCCCGAGCGCGGCCAACATCAAGGCCTATGCCAGGATCGTGCGCGAGACCTCGGTCCTGCGCCAGATGATCGCGGCCGGCACGGACATCGCCGACAGCGGCTACAACCCGGCCGGGCGCGACGCGAGTGAACTGCTGGACGCGGCCGAGCGGCGGGTGTTCGAGATCGCCGAGCAGGAGACCCGCGGCGGCGGCGCCGGCTTCCAGCCCATCAAGGCCCTGCTGACCCGGGCGGTGGAGCGCATCGACGACCTCTACCGCCGCGACGAGCCCATCACCGGCCTGGCCACCGGCTTTACCGACTTCGACATGATGACCTCCGGGCTCCAGCCCTCGGATCTCATCATCGTGGCCGGGCGCCCGTCGATGGGCAAGTGCGTGGAGGCGGGTACCGAGGTCTTGCTGGACGACGGCAGTGTCGAGACCATCGCGACCATCGTCGGGCGTCGGCGGGCGCGCCTGCTGACCCTGGGGGACGACTGGCGCCTGCACCCGGTGGCGCCGACCGACTATGTGGATGACGGCGTAAAGCCGGTGTTCCGCGTGACGACCCGCCTGGGGCGCGAGATCCAGACCACCGCCAGCCACCCCTATCTGACCCCGACCGGCTGGCGCCCGCTGGCCGAGCTGTCGGTCGGCGAACCGGTGGCCGTGCCCCGGCGCCTGCCGGTCTTCGGCGACTCACCCCTGCGCGACTGCGAGGTCCGGCTGCTCGGCTACCTGATCGGTGACGGGTGCCTGACCGCCGCCGCGCCCAAGCTCACCAACTCGGACCCGCGCATCCAGGCCGATTTCGTCGCGGCCGTCGCGGCCTTCGGCGGAGTGCGCGCGGTCATCAGAGAGCGTCGTGCCCGCACCACGGACATTTGTGTCTCCGCGGACCGGGAGCGGATCGGTGAAGGGCGCAACCGCTTCGGCCAGGCGCTCAAGGACGCGCTGGTGCGGATGGGCTGGTCGCAGCGGGACCTGGCCCTCTCGCTGGACGCAAGTCCGGCCAGTGTCTGCAATGCGACCTTGGGGCGTGCCATGCCCGGCGTTGCATTGTTTGAAGGACTTACACGGCTGTTCGGGCGAGAGACGGCCGCCTGGCTGCCGGACGGGCGCGAGGACGCCTCCAAGAATGCCCAGAACGCGCTGACCCGCTGGCTCGACGGGCTGGGGCTCTGGGGCAAGGGTGCCCATGGCAAGTTCGTCCCGGCCCCAGTCTTCCGACTCCCCAAGGAACAGTTGGCGGTATTCCTCAATCGGCTGTTCGCCACCGACGGTTGGGCCACGGTGCTCGCGACCGGCCAGTCCCAACTCGGTTATGGCACGGTCAGCGAGCGGCTCGGGCGGCAGGTCCAGCATCTCTTGCTGCGCTTCGGGGTCATTGCCAAGCGTTGTCGGCGGGAGATGAAGGGGCCTAATGGCCCGGCGCTCGCCTGGCAACTGGACATTACCGACCCCGTTTCCATCCGGACCTTCATCACCGAGATCGGTATCTTTTCCAAGGAGGCGGCCCTGGAGCGGGTCCGCCAGGCATTGGAATGCCGACCGGAACAGACCGATCGTGACGTGATCTGGGATGAAATCGTCGCCATCGAATCCGTGGGTCCGCGCCAGGTCTACGACCTGACCATCCCGCAGACCCATAACTTCATCGCCAACGACATCTGCGTCCACAATACGAGCTTCGCGATGAACCTGGCCGAGCACGCCGCGATCCAGGGCGGCAAGCCGGTGGCGGTGTTCAGCATGGAGATGCCGGGGGATGCGCTGGCGATGCGCATGATGGCCTCGCTCGGGCGCATCGACTCGCACCGGGTGCGTACCGGCAAGCTGGAGGACGATGAATGGCCGCGCCTGACCTCCGCCGTCAACATCCTGGCCGCGGCCTCGCTCTTCATCGACGACACCCCGGCCCTGTCGCCCACCGAACTGCGCGCCCGCGCGCGCCGGCTCAAGCGTGAGCACGGCGACCTGGGGCTCGTCGTCATCGATTATCTCCAGCTCATGCAGGTCCCGGGGTCGAACGAGAACCGCACCACCGAGATCTCCGCCATCTCGCGCTCGCTCAAGGCCCTGGCCAAGGAACTGGCGGTGCCGGTGATCGCCCTGTCCCAGCTCAATCGCAGCCTGGAGCAGCGGCCGAATAAGCGGCCGGTGATGTCGGATCTGCGTGAATGCGTGACCGGGGACACCCCGGTGGTGCTGGCTGATGGACGACGGGTGCCGATCCGGGAACTGACCGGTGGCACGGCCCGCGTCGTTGCGGTGGATGCGCACGGGAAGCTGGTGTTCGCCGAGTCTGACCGGATCTGGTCGGTGGGCCGGCGCCCGGTCTGGCGGGTTCGCCTTGCCAGCGGGCGCTGCATTCGCGCCACGGCAGAGCATCGCCTGCTCGCGGGCGACGGGTGGAAGAGCGTCGGCGAGTTGGTGACGGGTGAGCGCCTGGCCCTGTCTCGTTTCCTGCCGGAGCCCGAGTCGGCGCAGCGCTGGCCGGAGCATGAGTTGATCTTGCTGGCCCACTTGATGGGTGATGGCAGCTATCTCAGCGGCCAACCACTGCGCTATACCACCGGGTCCGAGGACAACAGCCGGGCGGTGACCGATGCAGCCCGCGATGGTTTCGGCGTGCAGGTCAACCGCCACGCGGGGCGCGGCGCCTGGCACCAATTGGTGTTGAGCGGCAACGGCGATCGTTGGCACCCGGCCGGGGTCAACCGTTGGCTGCGCGGCCTTGGTGTGTTCGGACAACGCTCACATCAGAAGCGGGTGCCGATGGAACTGTTCCGGCTCGACAAGGTGCAGATCGGGCTCTTCCTGCGTCATCTGTGGGCCACGGACGGTACGATTTCTGCGCGCAAGCCGGGCCAGCGGGGCAGTCACGGTATCCACCTCAGCACCAACAGCCGCGGCCTGGCCGATGATGTGGCCGCACTCCTGCTGCGACTCGGGATCGTCGCCCGCATCCAGACGGTGGAGAGTGCCACTTACCGGGCTACTCACATGGTCTGGGTGCGCGGCGCTGAGCAGCAGCTACGCTTCTTGGACCAAGTCGGTGCCTTTGGTCCGCGCGTTTCTCAGGCCGAGCGGCTGCGCGACCTGATCCAGGGCGTTCGGCCCAACACCAACGTGGACACCCTCCCTCAGCAGGTGTTCACCGAGGTCCGCCAGGCCATGGGGCAACAGGGGGTCAGTCACCGGACCATGGCCGCGTTGCGCGGCACCAGTTACGGGGGCACTTCTCACTTTCGGTTCGCACCCTCGCGCGCCGTCGTCGCCAGCTATGCCGAACTGTTGAATGATCCCAAACTCCTGGAACAGGCGCAGAGCGACCTGTTTTGGGACCGGGTGCTCGTCGTGGAGCCCGCGGGCGAGGAGGAGGTCTTCGACCTGACGGTACCGGGACCGGCGAGTTGGCTCGCGGACGGTATCGTCAGCCACAACTCCGGCGCCATCGAACAGGATGCCGACCTGATCGTCTTCATCTATCGCGATGAGGTCTATAACCCCGAGAGCAAGGACAAGGGCGTGGCCGAGATCATCATCAGCAAACAGCGCAACGGCCCGATCGGCAGCCTGCGCCTCGCCTTCCTGGGCAAGTACACCAAGTTCGAGAATTACACCGACAACTATTACGGTGAAGAGATGCATTGACCTCCACGTTCTCGTAACACCGCTCCGCGGTGTTACGCGTGTGTCAGGCGCTCTGCGCCGCGGGTCTTGGTGCCGCCAGCCTATTCGGAGCATTCGTCATGCTGATCCATTCCATCAAGCTCGACCGTTTCTTGAGCTTCGGCGAGAGTGCCGCGGCGACGCCTTTAGGCAATCTGAATGTCGTGATCGGTGCGAACGGTTCCGGTAAGTCCAACCTCATCGAAGCCTTTGATCTGCTGCACAACGCGCCGCGGGATTTGCAGAAGCCGATTCGCGAAGGCGGCGGGGTACAGGAGTGGATTTGGAAGGGGTACCAAGGCGAAGGCTACCCGATCGCCAATGTTACCGTGGTTGCGTCCAACCTCCCTGGCCGTCCCACTCTCCGTTACAACCTCGGTTTTTCAAATCCCTTCGGCGGTTTCGATCTAATGGGTGAGCGGATCGACGATGCCGATTCTGCGCAAGGTTTGGAGTCCCGTCGCGTTTATTTCAACCATATGATCGTTCAGGCCGACTTGCGGGTAGGTGGGGAAATCCGCTCACTGCGATCACCGGACTACGACCCAAGCCAATCCATCCTTGCGCAACGCCGCGACCCGGATCAGTACCCCGAGATCACCCATCTCGCGCAGAACTTCGAGGCGATCCGTCTCTACCGCGATTGGCGCTTTGGCCGCCGATCCCCGGCACGCAGACCACAAGATACCGCTCTGCCGAATCAATACCTTGAATCCGACGGCAGCAACCTGGGCCTGATCCTGAACCGCTTTCAACGCGAGCCCGCGGTCAAGGCCCGCCTGCTCACGGCCCTGCGCAAGCTCTACGAGGGTATTGATGACTATGGTGTCCAGATCGAAGGCGGTACCGTGCAGGTCTTCGTTCAGGAGGGTGATCGGACCATCCCGGCAGCACGCCTCTCGGACGGCACGCTGCGTTATCTGTGCCTGCTCGCCATCCTTTGCCACCCCAAACCGCCGCCACTGGTCTGCATTGAGGAGCCGGAACTTGGCCTGCACCCGGACATCCTACCGACGGTCGCGGATCTGCTGAAGGAGGCGTCCGAGCGCTGCCAACTCATCGTCACCACCCATTCGGACGTGCTGGTGGACGCCATGACCGACAGGCCCCAGGTCGTGCTCGTCGCCGAGAAGGACGACAACGGCACCGTGCTGCGCCGACTTGACGCGGACAGCCTCAAACCCTGGCTGGAAAAATACCGATTGGGCGAGTTGTGGACACGCGGCGATATCGGAGGGACACGATGGTAGCCATCAAGGTGTTCGTCGAGGGTGGGGGCGATTCCAAGACACTGCGGACCGCCTGCCGCGAGGGCTTCGCCGAATTTCTGAAGAAGGCCGGGCTGGTTCGCCTGCCCAAGATCGTCGCTTGCGGCAGTCGCGGCTCGGCCTTTGATGACTTCTGCACGGCGGTCGTCAATGGACAACCGGCCTTGCTGCTGGTAGACAGTGAAACCGCGGTGGCGGTAGAGCACCAGCCAGACGGCGCGATGGCCGGATGGAAACCGTGGGCGCATCTGGCCCGGCGGCCGGGCGATGGCTGGAACAAGCCGAATGGCGCTGACGATTGCGACTGTCACCTGATGGTCCAATGTATGGAGGCCTGGTTGCTGGCGGATCGCCCAACCCTCCAGGCGTTTTACGCTCAGGGCTTCAAGTCCAATGCCCTGCCCGCGGAATCCCGAGCCATTGAGGGGGTCGACAAGACTGATCTATACGGTTCCCTTAAAGCCGCGACCGCTGCCTGCAAGACCAAGGCGGCCTATAGCAAGGGTGAGCATTCGTTTAAACTATTGGCGTTGATCGACCCGGCCAAGGTGACCGCTGCGTCCGGGTGGGCCGCGCGGTTCGTCCATGAGCTGAAAAGGCGCATGGCGCTTTAGTGCGACGAGTGCTCTACACTCGGCTCCGCATCGATGGCAAATCAGAATGAGGCCGATAGCATGACCAGCACCGCCGGTTACGAACAGGACGTGATCGCCTGGGCCAACGAACAGGCGCGGTTACTGCGCGCCGGCCAGTTCGCCCGGCTCGATATCGAACACCTGGCCGAGGAGATCGAAGACGTGGGTAAGAGTGAACAGCGCGAACTCGCGAGCCGGATGGCGGTCCTGCTCGCTCATTTGCTCAAATGGCAGTTCCAACCCGCGCGTCGGAGCCGCAGTTGGGAGGCCACGATTCGGGTTCAGCGAGACGGTATTGCCCATCGCCTGCGGCACACCCCAAGCCTGAAGCACAGCCTCGATGACCCCGACTGGTGGTGCGCTGCCTGGAACGATGCGCTGGCGAAGGCGATCGAGGAAACCGGATTGAGCGAGTTTCCGGACCAGTGTCCCTGGGTCATCGCCGACATCCTCTGCCAGGATTGGAAACCCGACTAGCGCGGCCGCAGGGCGACCTCCAGCGGTCTCCAGCGGACTGAACTATAAGGCGATTTCTGAAGAACGTCCGACCAGGAAGGCGCGCCGTCCGGTGCGCGGGGCGACTCGACCGGAGGCCGACGCCTTAGCGGGCGCCGCCGCTGCCGCCGCATCCGGCTGAAGCCTCGACCTCCGGTCTATTGCATGGGTACAAAGTTGCCCGGCGTTCACCTAAGGCCCGCTTGCCGCGCCCCGTGCGCTGGGCTAACCTGTGAACGCCCGCACCCCTCGACCGCGGAGGGGTCCCATCCGCTCGCGCAACCCCCAACGCCGCCCAAGACGCCCATGGAAACAGCCCCGATCGTCGTCTTCGCCGGCTCCTACTTCCCGGCCTGGATCCCCAGCGTGATGCTGGGCATGGTCCTGGCGGGCCTCGTCTATGCGCTGCTGGTGTGGGTCGATGTGGCGCGCTCGATCCCATTGCCCGGCGTCTTTTATCTGCTCTTGAGCGCCCTGGCGGCCATGGGTCTGTGGCAGTTCCTGTTCGCGCGCGCGACGGCCTGACTTCTAACCGGCCCCTGATCCGTGAACCCCCTGTCCGAGCGCGGCATCCAGTTTCGCCCCCTCCTGGGCCGGCTCCTGTTCGCCCTGGTCGCGGTCGCGACGCTGGTGGTCGCCTACCGGCTGGCGGCGGCGCTC
>Ga0247839_1002621_pt1 | contig 26522 bp, 27 predicted proteins | sample LaCruzMarch2015__6_FD_192405 | JGI IMG/M metagenome (GOLD analysis project Ga0247839, IMG submission 192405) | Freshwater microbial communities from meromictic Lake La Cruz, Castile-La Mancha, Spain - LaCruzMarch2015_16m | ecosystem: Environmental > Aquatic > Freshwater > Lake | place: Spain... | reverse complement strand
CAGATAGATCGCATGGTGGTCCATGACCTGGAAGAAGTCTTTCGCACGCCCACGCAGACTGTGATAGAGCGTGGAGGAGAGATACAGCAGAAACAGCGTGGCCCCATAGACGGAGAAGCTGACGATGCGGATCGCTTCGCCCTTCACGCCGGCCAGGGTGACCAGCACCGTAGCCCCGATCAGCGCCAGGACGGCGCCGACCAGGTGGCTAATGCTGTTGAAGCGCTCGCCGCGGTACATGCTGGTTATGACCTCTGCCGATCAGCCCGAACGACCGCGAAATTGCGCTTCGAGCCACTGACGCATCCGCTGTGAATCCCCCATCGGAGTCCGTTTGCCGGCTGAATCCAGGAACACCATGTCGAGCCGCCGCCCGCTGATCACGGCCCGCATCACCAGGCAATGGCCGGATTCGCTGACATAGCCGGTCTTACTCAGTTCCACCCGCCAGTTCGGGTCCTGCACCAGCGGATTGGTATTGCGGTAGGCCAGGCGGTCGGCGTCGCCGTAGGGCTGCACTTCCATGGTCGCGCGGGTGGTGAGTTCCTGAATCAGCGGGTAACCGGCTGCGGCGCGGATCAGCTTCACCAGGTCTTCCGCCGTGGAGCGATTGCCGCCGTCCAGCCCGGTCGGGTCCGCGTAGCGCGTGTCGGCCATCCCGAGCGCGGCCGCCTTGCGGTTCATGGCGGCGACGAAGTCCGGCTTACCGCCGGGGAAGGTCGTCCGCCCCAGGGCGGAGGCCGCCCGATTGTCGGAAGACATCAGCGCCACCGCCAGGGTCTCCCAGCGCTGCAGGGTGGCCGCCCGATCGATGCGCAGGCGCGAGCGGCTGTGGCGCAGTTGATCGCGATCGGATTCCAGGATGGTCAGCGGTTCATCCAGCGGTGCGCCGGAATCCAGCACCACCATGGCCGTCATCAGCTTGGTGATCGAGGCGATCGGCTTCTGATCATGGCTGTGTTTGGCATAGAGCGGCTGTCCGCTCTCATCCACCACCAGCACGGCCGCCGATTGGAGGTTCAGGTTGGGGGTGGTCTTGCGGGGCGGGGCAGTGCTTGTGCCTGCCGCGCTGTTGCGCTCCGGGTCGGCCCCGAGGGCCACGCCCAGGGGGAGAGCGAGGGCGAGGGCGAGCAGGACGCACGCGGTTCGGTGATTCACGCTCATCTGATGATCCATAACTAAGGTGTTGCGGCGAGTGCCGCGGAATCGGGGCCGCGTGATTTTCGGGTTGTCTGTTCCCCGCAAGCGCAATATGGTAGCCGGGTCGCGACCGCAGGTTAAGCACCGATGCGGTTTTTGTTGCCGGAAGCTTGACCTATCGTCTACATGATGTTCCGGCAATCGCCTAATCGCGTTCCCGGAGACAAGCTGACGGCTGACCGCCGGCTGCCGACACTCCCATCGAACGCGTCCACCCACATCCGCAGCAACGAGCCCAAGTGACCCCCACCCACATCCGCCGTATCGATGTCGACCCGGCGCAGCCGCCCGCTGCCAACCCGCGCGAACTGCTGCATCAACTCTACCGCAGCCGTGGACAGGACGCATCCGCGACCGCGTTGGGCCTCGCGGATTTGGCGCCTTATACGACGCTGGCGGGGCTGGAGCCCGCGGTCGCGCTGCTCGCCGCGACCCTGCGTTGCGGCGCGTCGATCCTGGTGGTGGGCGACTATGACGCCGACGGCGCCACCGGCAGTGCGCTGGCCGTGCTGGGTCTGCGCGCCCTGGGCGCCCGCGCCGTATCCTATCTGGTGCCGAGCCGCTTCGCCTACGGCTATGGTCTGAGCCCGCCGGTGGTCGAGGCCGCGGCGCCGCAATCTCCCGGCCTGCTGATCACCGTCGACAACGGCATTGCCGGCGTCGCCGGGGTGGAGCGGGCCAATCAGCTCGGCATCCCGGTGCTGATCACCGACCACCACCTGGCCGGGGCGGAGTTGCCCGCGGCGGCGGCCATCGTCAACCCCAATCAGCCCGGCTGCCCCTTTCCCAGCAAGCACCTGGCCGGGGTCGGCGTGGTCTTCTACGTGCTGGCCGCCCTGCGCGCCCACCTGCGCGCGGCGGGCTGGTTCACTGCCGACCGGCCGGAGCCCAACCTGGCCGAGTACCTGGATCTGGTCGCCCTGGGCACGGTGGCCGACGTGGTGACGCTCGACCGCAACAACCGCATCCTGGTGGAGCAGGGCCTGCGGCGCATCCGCGCCGGCCGCTGCCGGCCGGGCGTCCGTGCGCTGCTCCAGGCGGCGGGGCGCGATCCGGCCCGGGCCACCGCCGCGGACCTGGGATTCTACGTCGGCCCGCGGCTCAATGCCGCCGGCCGGCTCACCGAGATGAGTCTGGGCGTCGAATGCCTGCTGTGTGACGACCCGCTCCGCGCCCTGGACCTGGCCGGGCAGCTCGATGCACTCAACCGCGAGCGCCGCGAGATCGAAGGGACCATGCGCGATCAGGCCGAGACGCTGGTGGAGCGCATCGTCCTGCGCGGTGACGATCTGCCGCCCGGACTGTGTCTGTACGGCAAGGGCTGGCACGAGGGCGTGTCGGGGATTGTCGCCGCCCGCATCCGCGAGCGCTATCATCGCCCAGTCATCGCCTTCGCGGATGCCGCCGACGGCTTACTGCGCGGCTCGGCCCGCTCGGTGGAGGGATTGAACATCCGCGACGCCATCGACCTGGTGGACCGGCGCCGCCCCGGACTGATCGCCCGTTTTGGCGGACACGCCATGGCCGCCGGTTTGACCCTGAAACCCGAATGTCTGAGCGACTTCCGGCTCGCCTTCCGCGACGCGGTGCGCGAGCAACTGGGGGAGGCTCCGCCGGTGCATGAGATCCGCTCGGACGGCGAATTGCCGCCGCGGCTGATGAACCTGGAGACCTGCGATGCCCTGCGCCTGGGCGGCCCCTGGGGAAAGGGCTTCCCGGAACCCCTGTTCGACGGGGAGTTCGAGGTCATTGGCGCGCGGCTGGTCGGTGAACGGCACCTGAAATTGCGGCTGAAACCCGAGCGGGGTCCGCTGCTCGAGGCCATCGGTTTCGGCCAGGGGGAACGCCTGGAACTGGCGCGCGGCCGGGTGCACCTGGCTTACCGTCTGGACGTCAACGAATACCGGGGTGAACGGACCCCCCAACTGATTCTGGAGCACCTGCAATCGACCACCTAGACGAGTACATTGATCCTTTTGATCCCTGTGATACGGATGACGCCGAAGATACGGCCGATCCGGTCCGCGGCGCCGGCCACCAGGTCCCCGCGGCGGGGGAAGACTGGGAGGAACGCCCGGAGGGTCCGAGCAAAAGCCAGTTCAAACGCGAGCATCAGGCGCTCCAAGCCCTGGCCGAGCGGATGACCAGGATGCCCCGCGCCCAATTGGAGCGCATCAAACTCAGCCCGGTCACCTGGCTCGCGCTCGATGAGACCGTGCGCATCAAGGACGTACGCGCCCTGGGGCGGCACTACAAACGCATCGCCAACCTCCTGCAACGCGAGGACATGCACGCGGTTCACGCCCTGATGGACGAGACCGAGGCCCGCGAACGCGCGGCGGCCGCCGGCCACCACCGCCTGGAGCGCTGGCGCGAACGTCTGATCGCCGAGGGCGACGCCGCTCTGAGCGACTTCCTGGACGAGTACCCGGACACCGACCGTCAGCAATTGCGCACCCTGGTGCGCGCTGCCAAACGCGATACCGAGCGCGGCAAACCCGAGGCTCCACGCAAACTGTTCCGGTTCCTGCGCGACGCGGTGGATGCCGGGTCTGCTGACGAGGACCCGGCGGTCGATGAACCGGTCTCGGAGCATCTGCGGGCACCCTCCGGCTAACGGCCATGGCGCCCGCGCCACCCCGGAACATGAAAGTTCGCTCGACCGCTGCGTCGTCAGGGCTTCCAGCCCTGACCGTTCCAGTCCCGGCGCCGTCAGGCCAGGATGGCCTGACGACGCACTTTCACGGTAAAGCCTCGACCTCCAGTTTGCAGCCAATCACAACCGGAGGCCGAGACTTTAGCCGGTGGCGCCGAACTGGAGGTTTTGCCGTCAACGTCCAGGCCCTTTTTTCATCACCAAGGCAATAGCGGCCGCAGCGGCGCGAGCGCCAATCCGGCCAACAGCGCCAGCACGCAGCACACCAGAATTAGGCGCAGCGCGCGGCGCAAGTGGCTGCTATCCAGATCGGTCGGCCAATCGGGTTCGCCCAGCCAGTCGCGTTGCACCCATGCACCGTGATAGCGCGCCGGTCCGACCAACCGTACCCGCAGGGCGCCGGCACAGGCGGCCTCACTCCAGCCGGAGTTGGGGCTCGGCAAGTGGGCGTGATCGCGCCAGGCGGTCTGCACGGCGAGCCGCGGGTGCAGCCGGAGCAGGGCGGCAGCCAGCGCGATCAAGGGAACCGAGAGGCGCGCCGGCAGCCAGTGCACCAGATCGTCGGAGCGCGCACCGGCCCAGCCGAAGCGGGCATAGCGCGCGTTCTTGTAGCCAACCATCGAATCCAGCGTCGACACTGCCTTGACCACAATCAGCCCCTGCAGCCCGAACAGACAGAGCGCCCACAGCGGCGTCAGGACCCCGTCGGTCAGGTTCTCCGCCAGACTCTCGATGGTGGCGCGCACCACGCCGTCGCGCTGGAGCTGATCCGTCTCACGGCCGACCAGCATCCCGAGCCGTCGGCGCGCGGTCGGCAGATCGTCCAGCGCCGCCAGCACCCGCTGACCATGGACCAGCAGGTCACGCATGCACAACAGGCTGTAGGCGATGAAGCAATCCCAGGCCAGGGCCAGCCAGGGATGCCACCACGCAAGCCCCAGGCGGACAGCCCACCAAACCAAGAGCGCCCCGCCGACCACGAGGAGCCAGTGCAGCAGGCCCCCAAGCCGACCAGTGAGACCAACGGCAAAGAGCACACGCTCCCCGGCAAGGCTCAAGGCACCCAGCAGCCGCACGGGGTGCAGGCGATAGACCGGATCGCCGAACAGGGCGTCGAGCAGGCAAGCGGTGAGGATGATGTCAAGGTGAGTGGCTAAGTTCATCGGTGGATCCTAGCGCGAGCGCGGCGGTTGCGGCACCATGATGACTCCGTGGAGCCGTCCTGGCTGGAGGTAACCGGTGGAAGCGCTGAAACTCAAGACACTCGATGACCTGCTGCTGTCACCCGAGGAGCGGGTGGAACTGATCGGCGGGGAGATCGTGCGCCGGCCGATGACGCGGTTCGCGCATGCGTATACGCAAAGCCAGACATCGCGGGAGCTGGCCGCGTTCAGCCGTCGGGGCGGTCCAGGCGGCGGTTGGTGGTTCGCGACCGAGGTCAGCGTCGCCTACGAGGCCCACGAGTGCCCGTCACACGACCTGGCCGGCTGGCGCCGCGAACGTCTGCCGCAACCGCCCGCCGGGGTCATCGACCTGCCGCCGGACTGGGTCTGCGAGATCGTCTCCCCCGGCCACGAGCGCAAGGACACCCGCTACCTGCCGCAATTGCTCAAACGCCACCGGGTGCCCTTCTATTGGCTGATCTGGCCCGAGGACCGGACGCTGGTCGCCTATGCCCTGGACGGCGGGGACTGGCGCGAAATCGCGACCCTGAAGGATCAGGGCCGTGGCCGCATCCCGCCGTTCGATGCCATCGAACTCGCGCTGGACGACCTGCTGGCGGACGGTTAGCCGCTGCGGTCCTGGCCCTCAATGCCGGGCTTGAACTCCGGCGCTTCCTGGCCTATCTTGCGCCTCAGGCCAGGGACGAAATTCGGCTTCATGCCGTGTGGTTTGTGGGTCTCGATCCGCTAGCCCTATATCCCCGGCCGACTCTTTTTCTCAAGAGCCGCAAGATTGAGCGGCTTTTGTTTTCCGGCGAATGCCGTCACGTTTGAATAATGCCAGCGGCCCAGCGGATGACATCCTGTACCCAGCGTGCGGTCGCAGCTCGATCCAGACCCCTGGGTTCGATCAGTTCGTAGCGCATTTCCACCGCATACGGGTTCAGTTCGTCCAGACGATCCGCATGGGGCGGCGCAGCGAGTCCGGCATCCTCAAGCATGTCCAATAACTCGGCGATATCATGCGTGCGGCGGAACGGCACCCCGGAGTGCGCCAGGACCGCTTTCAACGCCTTTTCTATCGCCTGCTGGGCATGGAAGCCGGCCAGGGAATCGTGCAGGTTCGGATCGTCCGCTAACGTACTGAACGCCTGTTCGTCGCGCCGCGCGGTTAATAGGAAGATCTCCGCCAAGGTCCGCTCAGCCATAGACAACCTTCCCCTCGCGTAGCGCCCAGAACAACGCGCTCCCCGGCTGGTTACCCCAGCGCACCACGTCCGCGCTAGAATACACCAGGATATCAACAGGGATTCGCAGGGGCCGCAGCGCCCGCCGCAGGCGCACCATTTCGGCCGCACGGTCCGTCACCTCGGACTCGATGACCAGCAGATCAAGATCGGAGTCCTCCCGCGCCTCGCCGCGGGCGTGGGAGCCGAAAAGCAGGATGCGTTCGGGTTGGGCCTCTTGTGCGAGTCGGTCCACGGCGGCAGCGATCTGGGTAGACGTGATCATCGTGGTTATTTCCTCCAAGTAGCGCAGCCCCGTCCAGCCTTCGACGACGCTGTTTTGAACGATGAAGATCTCGTGGTCTTTGGATTTCCTAGGTATAGCATTGATTCGGTTGAAAGTTGAACTCGCTGCGGTCAACGAGGCCCTTGTCGGCTTGCCAACGCTCGCTGTCGTAACCACCCATCGCCCCCTCTCGCACCGTTAGCTCTGCCGGAACCGTGGGCGGGCTGCCGTCCCAGGGTGGCCCCGCAGATCGGCGGTGCGTCTGTTTTCCAGCCAATAGCTGAAGTCCGCTTATCATGTCGGCTTTCACGCCTCCCAGCAACGTACAGGATCGCTCATGACAACTCCGCCCGCCTCCGAGCCGCTCCGGGTTCTTGCCCAAGGCGGCAAGGTTTACAGCCACGTCCGCAAGATCTGGTTGGTCGAGACGCCGGAAGAGCGGGTGCGTCAAGAGTATCTGATCATCTTAGTCGACGACTACGGCTTCTCGCTGGACCAGATCGCCGAAGAGGAAAACCTGACCGGGCGCGGCTCAGCCCAGGCCCGCGCTGACCACGTCATCTGGCGCACGGTGAAAGACAGAGCCGAGCGCAAGCCGCCCCTGGTCATCGTCGAGTACAAGTCCGACAACGTGACCATCCGGCCCGAAGACTACGGCCAGGGCGACAGCTATGCCCGCCTGGTGCAGGCGCCTTTCTTCGTCACCCACAACCACCGCGAGACGAAATACTGGAAGGTGCGCAAGGATCGGATGCCCGGCTATCTCGAAGAGATTAGCAACATCCCCCACGCGAACGCCAGCGACCGCGAAATCGAAGAATTGTTGGCCCGGCTCAAGGTGTTCAAGGAAAACGAGTTCGCCGACCTGCTCCACAAGTGCCACAACGTGATCCGCAACCGTGAGGCCCATGATCCCACCAAGGCATTCGACGAAACGGCCAAAATTCTTTTCGTCAAGGTCTGGGTTGAGCGCGAGATGAAGCGCAAGCGCCAGCGCCAAAACCTCTTCACCGTCGATTTCCTCGAATCCCAGTTCAGCGAAGACCCGCTCAACGATCTGTTCGAGAAGACCCGACGGCACTACGAGCGGGATGCCATCTTCAGCCCCGATGACCGCATCTCGTTGAAGCCCGAAACCGGCAGGGAGATCGTCCGGCTGTTGCAAGCCTACAACCTGTCCGACACCAGCGAAGACATCAAGGGCATCGCCTTCGAGCGCTTTCTCGGACGCACCTTTCGCGGTGAGATCGGCCAATTCTTCACCCCGCGGCCCATCGTCGAATTCATGATCCAGATGGTCGACCCGCAGGAAGGCGAAGTCCTTTGTGACCCGGCCTCAGGCTCCGGCGGCTTCCTCATCCGCTTCTTCGAGATCGTGCGTGAAAGCATCCTGCGCGACGCGGACGGCCAATACCGTGAATACGCTAGTGCTCTCGCCGCAGACGCCGGGCTTGACGAGCCCACTCGCGCCGAACGACTGCGCGAGCGGTTCGACCAGATTCAGCAACAGCTCGACCAGCGTGCCGAAGGCTCGCGCATGTGGAAGCTCGCCAATCGCTGTATCTACGGTACCGATAAAAACGACCGCATGGCCCGCACCAGCAAGATGAACATGATCATGCACGGTGACGGACACGGCGGAGTGCACCACTGGAACGGCTTTCTCAACGTCAACGGTATCTTTCCCGGACGCTTCGATCTGATTCTGACTAATCCGCCCTTCGGCGCCAAAGTCGAGGCAGACGAACGGATACTCGAACAGGAAATCGAATTGCAGCCGGCCATCGAGCGCCACTACCGGGAGGTCTACGGCGAGCCCTACCGCCAAGCGCGTAATGCGCTCAAGGCCGCCGTGGGCAAGCCAATCGCTAATCTCTTCCAACTCCCCAAAGGCGAGGGTGAGAAAGTCGGCAAGATCAAGACTGAGATCCTCTTCATCGAACGCTGTCTCGACCTGCTCAAGCCCGGCGGGCGCCTGGGGATCGTCCTGCCCGAGAGTGTCTTTAACAACCCCAGCCTCGCCTACGTGCGCCAGTTCGTCGAGGACCGTGCCTACCTGCGCGCCGTGGTCAGCCTGCCGCAAGAGACCTTCGCTTCCAGCGGCGCCTCGGTCAAGGTGTCGCTGCTCTTTCTGGAGCGCTTCAGCGAGGCCACCCAGGCCGAATACGACACCCTCAAGAATGCGGCACTATTGGAGATCGGGGCCAAGTACCGCGCCGAGCGTGAGGCCGAGACCACGCGGCTGGATACATTGATCCAAGCCGCCAAGGCCGCCCGCGACACCGCCGGGCGTAAGGAAGCCGAAAAGGAGCGCGCCGCTTTTCTGAAGCGACTTCAGGAGCGTATCAGTACCGAGGCCCGCGCCCTGTTGAAGCAACGCTTCAACTACCCGGTATTCCTCTACGAGGCCGAAAAGGTCGGCTTGAACGCCACCGGCGACCCGGACGACAACGAGCTTTATCCCAACGATCGCTTCCCGGCAGGACAGGATAAGAGCACCGTGGAACTATACCGGGAGTTCCGCGCGGACCCGACGCCTTTTTTCGTCTAGGCCCCTATTCACTAGCCGGCTCGCAGCAGGAGCAGGGCTCGGGGATGGGGGCGACGCCGGTGTACGTAGTTTGGTTCAATCAATTGACCCGCTGGGACATCAAGTCAGCACAAGCGGTCCTATTAAATGCTGTTGATGCGACATTCGTACCCATGGGCGACTTCATCAAGGAGCACGCCGTTATGGTGCGTCCGTTCGATGATCCGGAAAAGCTTTGGCCCGTGTATGGAGTGAACAATCAAGAAGGGGTGTTTCTCAGCCACTACCAAAAGGGCGAGAAATTCAATGCTTCATATAAGAGAATCGAAGCGGGTTGGTTTTTTCACAACCCCACGCGGGCCAATGTCGGTTCCATGGGGCGAGTCCCGAACGTGGAGCCTGACGCCATTACGAGTCCGGAATACCAGGTCTGGAGAATATGCGATTCAACCGTTCTGCCTGACTACATCGAGATTCTTATTCAGATGCCATTCTTCAATCGGCTGGTGCAAGTTCACCGCGTCGGCGCCGTCAAGCAACGCCTATTCGTTCGCAACCTGATGGAGATACGGGTACCGCGCGCATCGCTCGATCAACAACGCCAGATTGTTCAACAGTGGCGGGAAGCCGAGGTTACTGCCGAGACCCTGCGCCGTGAGGCGGGTGCTATTGAACAGAAGGGAAAGATCGAATTTCTGCATGGGTTGGGACTAAAGCCACCTAAAGAAACCTCGCCGCGGAAGTGTATCGCGGTGCGATCGGGAGATATGGATCGGTGGGGGGTCTCTTCTTGCAAGACCGTTGCACTTGGGGTTGATGTCGATTCTGGAACCTATCCCGTGATCGAAGCCAAGCATTGCATCAGGGATGTGATGCACGGCTGCTCTGCGTCACCGTCGCCAACCCCATCCCCGTTACGAGTTCTGAGGATTAGCGCAGTCACACGGGGTAAACTGGATATTCAAGAATCCAAGTTCGCATTTGATAGCGAAAAATTTCGGCGAATTTATGACTTGCGCGCGGGTGACGTATTGTTATGTCGCACCAACGGAACCCTCGCCTATGTCGGTCAATCGGCGCTCGTAAAGCGCGATCAGGCCGACCTGATCTTTCCCGATAAGGTCATTCGTGTCCGGCTGAATGACTCGATTGAACCCGCCTATTTTTGGTTCCTCCTACAAACCCCGCACTTGCGAGCGCAGATTGAAGCTGCTGCTCGAACGGCTGTAGGAAATTACGCCATTGGAGGACGCGACATCTGGGAATTGCGAATTCCACTTCCGCCGAATGAGATTCAACAAAGCCTCGTCGCTGCTTACGCCAGTGCCCGCACCCGCGCCGCCAGCCTCCGCGCCCAGGTCGAAGCCACCCGCGCCCAGGCCCTCGCTCAGGTCGAAGCGGCAATCCTCGGACGCCAAGAGCTATCCGCCGCGGCGAGCCATGAGGAAAATATAGTTCAATAGGTCTTCCACAAGAATCAGGCCTGAAGCTCGCGCAGCATGACGAACGTATCGGAAAAATCCAGATACTGGGTAATGAGGAAGCGACCGTCAGCGCATGCGGCCTGCCAGACCAGCTCATCTGGTTTTCCGTTCAATCGTTCCGCGGGCACGGTGTCGACATCGTACCCGTGCCTTTGCAACGGGGCGACCAGCGGGCCGGCAGGTTTTCGTCGAGCTTGATCTTCATGCCGGGGCGAGGGTAGCCGGCAGCGGAAAATCTTCTTCGGCGGATACGGCGGCAAAGGCAATAACGGCGTGCACGGCATCACGGCTCAGTGTTGAAAAGTCTGCCAACAGGTCCTCGGAGTCCATTCCTTCGGCCAGGCTTACCAATACCGTTCTCACCGTGATGCGGGTGCCCGTGATGACGGGATCGCCCCCGCAGATCCCCGGATCACGCGTAATGTAAGGCTTGAAATTCATCGTCATACAGGTCCCCGTTTAGCTTGCGATGGGCTCTGCGAGGCCCATCGGACCCGCCCGCTCGCCTACGCGCTCCTGATCACACCCAACTGACAGGCGCGTGCGGGGATGGGTGTTGGGTGATGCGGTTCGAGTACTCACCGCATCCTACGCGCTCGACCAGTGCGTGACGCCTGGACACTGGCCGGAACCATGGTCGAAACGGGGAGGCAGAAAATGGACAGTTTCTTAACACGGCGTCCCAGCCTCGACGATCTCAATGCCTTCGTCCTGCGCCCACTCGCGCAGGGCCTCCAGTGTCTTACTGTGCTCGTAGTCCTGCCACTCTTCGAGCAGGTCCTGGTGCTCCAGGAATTCCTTGAACCGGCGATAGGCGCCGCGGTGCCGGAACATGTCCCGCACCCGGTCGTCGTCGTCCGGCAGCCGCGTCGCCGCGAAGTCGTAGACCAGCACATTGCCGAGATCGAGCTCGCGTTTGCCGGGGACGCGCAGATACCGGTCCGACAGGTCGAATTCCTCCGGTTCGGCGTCCGGATCGTCCTGGCCGGACCACTCGTCACCGATATAACGGAAGGCCCCGGTCTCCCGGTCCAGATAGGCTCCGCCGCCCAATGTCCCGGCGGCATCCGCGAACATGAGGGCTTGTTCCAGGTCGCTCAGAGTGCATTTCATGGGGTTATCCCGCAGGTCGGTTGCTTGTCGGCGCGTGCAATATAGTCGTCGGACGTGATAACCCGACGTAGGGGCGGGTTTCAAACCCGCCTCTACACCACCGGCTCTTCGATTTCCTTGGCGATCCGCCGGCTGCCGATTGTGCGTCCAAGGCTGATGCCTTGGACTCCTGGTTTCAACCCGGTTGCAGCAGCAGCAGGCGCTCAATGGCAGCGGTATCCAGATGGGCCTCCACCGCATCGGCCAACCGCTCGATGGCGGCTTCGCGCAGGGCGGCATAATCGCGAGTCCGAGGGCGGTCCAGACCAGCCCAGGCGAGCAGGGCGTCGCAGGCGGCCGGGGATTCGAAGAGGCCGTGCAGATAGGTGCCAAGCACTTGGCCGTCGGCGCTGATCGCTCCGTCCGGGCCCTCATCCAGCCAGGCCGCCGGCCGCTCCAGGGCGGGTCCGGTGCTGATGCCGGCATGGATCTCGTAGCCGGTGACCGGCGCGTCATCCAGGGCGAGCCGGCCGCTGACGTTGGTCAAGCGCTTGTGTGCGTCCAGGGTCGTCTCGAAGTTCAGCAGCTCGAGACCGGCGGTGCGGCCGGGCACACCCTCCAGGCCCAGCGGGTCATGAATGGCCTGACCGAGCATCTGGAATCCGCCGCAGATGCCGATCAGCTTGCCGCCGTAGCGCAGGTGGCGGTTGATGGCCGCGACCCAGCCGCGCGCGCGCAGCCAGTCGAGGTCCGCCGCCACCGACTTGGAGCCGGGCAGCAGGATCAGGTCCGCGGCCGGGATGGGGTCGCCCGGTCCGATCAGCCGCAAGTCCACTCCCGGATGCAGTCGCAATGGGTCGAGATCGGTATGATTGCTGATGCGCGGCAACACCGGCACCACCACCCGCAGCCCGGCCCCGGTCTTGTCGTCCTGGTCGCGGGCCACCGCGTCCTCGGCTTCCAGGTGCAGCCCTTTGAGGTAAGGTAGCACCCCGAGCACCGGTTTGCCGGTGTGCTCGGTGAGCCAGTCGAGACCCGATTGCAGCAGCGCGAGATCGCCGCGAAAGCGGTTGATGACGAAGCCCTGAACGCGCGCCTGTTCGCTCGCGGAGAGCAGCGCCAGGGTGCCGACCAGATGGGCGAAGACCCCGCCGCGGTCGATATCGGCGATGAGGATCACCGGGCAGTCCACGCCTTCGGCAAAGCCCATGTTGGCGATGTCCTGGGCGCGCAGGTTGATCTCGGCCGGCGAGCCGGCGCCCTCGACGAGGATGGCGTCGTACTGGTCCGCCAGCCGCTCATAGGATTCCAGCACCGCGTTCCAGGCGATGCGTTTGTACTCCTGATAGCTGACCGCGTTCATGTTGCCGACGGCCTGACCCTGGATGATGACTTGAGCGCCGATGTCGGTGTTGGGCTTGAGCAGCACCGGGTTCATGTCGGTATGGGGCGGCAAGCCGGCAGCTTGGGCCTGCACCGCCTGGGCGCGGCCGATCTCGCCGCCGTCGCTGGTCACGGCGCTATTCAGTGCCATGTTCTGCGGCTTGAAAGGCGCCACCCGCAGCCCGCGGCGGGTCGCCCAGCGGCACAGGGCGGTGACCAGCAGGCTCTTGCCGGCATCGGAGGTGGTGCCTTGCACCATGAGGGTGGGCGTCTTCATCCTGGTTACGGCTCAGGGTTCGCGGACGGGGCGCTGCCGCGCCGACAGGGTCGGACGGTCGCAGAAAGGCAGGGACAGGGTCAAGCCAGTGCGTTCAGTGCCGCTTCCAGCCGTGTCCATTCGGCCTCTGTGCCGGGCAGTCCGAAGCGCACGGCGGGCGGGTTGTCGAACAAGCGGGTGAGGATGCCGGCACGGGCCAGTGACTCATGAATCGCGGGCGCCCGGTCGGTGGGCACCCACTGGAACAGTGCGCAGCCGCCTTGGGGCGGCACACCATGGCCGCGCAGCAGATCGGCAAGTCGGCCACCGGCCGCGACGAGCCGGGTTTGGGCGGCCAGTTGCCAGGGGGTGTCGGCGAGTGCTTGCGTGGCGATCCAGCGCGACGGCGCGGCGATGGTCCAGGGACCGAGCAGCGCGGCCAACGGTTGAGTCACCGCCGCATCGGCGAGCACGAAGCCGACCCGCGCCCCCGCCAGACCGAAGAACTTGCCGAGTGAGCGCAGCAGGATCAGGCCGGGCCGCGGGCACACGGCGGCGAGGCTCTTCCCCGGCGTGGTGTCCATGAAGGCCTCATCCACCAGCAGCCAGCCGCCGCGCGCGGCGAGTAGGTCATGCCAGCGCAACAGATCGGCCCGCAGGAAGCGGGCGCCGGTCGGGTTGTTGGGATGGATCAGCACCAAGACATCAAGGTTCGGCAGCGCGGACTCGATGGCCTCGACCGCCAGCGGGGTGACCCGGTGTCCCGCCAGTGCCCAGGCGCGGGCGTGTTCGCCGTAGCCGGGCGCGATGACGCCGACCCGGCCTGGCGCACGCAGGCGCGGCAGGGCCTGGATCGCCGCCTGGGTTCCCGCCACCGGCAGCAGATGCCGGGTGCCGTAGTAGCATGCGGCGGCCTGTTCCAGCCCGTCGTCATCCTCGGGCAGGCGCGACCACCAGCCCGGCTCGGTCGCTCCGGACCAGGACAGTGTCCAGCCTTGCGGATTGATACCGGTGGAGAGGTCGAGCCAGTCCGCCAACGGAATCCGGTAGCGGGCGGCGGCCTGACGCAGCCGGCCGCCGTGGGGCAGCAGCGTGTCCAGGTCGAGCGCGTTGATCTCGGGTTGCGCGAATCGGTTCATGGCAGAAACAGTCGGATGGCAGCGCCGGGGTTGGATGGGAAATACAAGTGCAGATAGGAGGCGGTGAGCCGGCCCAGGCGGTAGACCGCCTCCGCGGTGCCCTGGTCGCGGAGCGGCGTGGTGCGGACCAGCGGCTCCAGGTCGATCGTCGCGCTGGAATGGTGAAAGGTATGACCTCTGAGGTCCCCTTCGGGAAGCGTCACGCTGTGCAGCCCCAGGTTGGCAAGGCGTGTCTGCATTCGCGCCCGGCCGGGCAGCAGACTGACCATGGGGGCCGGATCGGCGTCCGGGTTGGCCAATGAATCGAGCAGATAGAGCAGACCGCCGCATTCGGCCAGGAGCGGGCGCCCGGCGGCCTGGTGGGCACGGATGGCGTCCTTCATGGCCCGGTTGGCGGCGAGCCCGTCCAGGTGCAGTTCCGGGTAGCCGCCGGGCAGATAGAGCGCATCGCATGGGGGGAGCGTCGGGTCCGCGAGGGGCGAGAAGAAGCACAGCTCGGCACCCGCTTCGCGCAGGGTGTCCAGATTTGCTTGATAGAGGAAAGAGAAAGCCAGATCCCGCGCCACACCGATCCGCACCCCGGTCAGCAGCGGTTCGATCGCCGGCTGGGGCGCGCCCGGGCGGAAGGCGACCCGGACCGGCAACTGCGCGAGCCCGGTCCGGGCCAGCGCGTCGGCGCCGCGCTCCAGTCGCGCGTCCAGGTCGGCGATCTCCGCCGCCTGCCAGAGTCCCAGGTGACGATGCGGTAACTCCATCCCGGCGTCACGGGCCAGCGCTCCCAGGAAGGGCAGGTCGGCCGGCAGGTGTTCGGTCAGCATGGCCGCGTGACGCGCGCCTCCGACCCGGTTGGCCAAGACCCCGGCGAGGCGCAGCCCCGGACGAAACCGGGTCAGCCCCCAGGCCAGCGCGGCGAAGGTCTGCGCCATGGCGGCGGCGTCGATCACGCACAGCAGCGGCAGTTCGAAGCGGGCGGCCAGATCGGCACCCGAGGGCACACCATCATAGAGACCCATCACCCCCTCCACCAGAATCAGATCGACCTCGCCGGCGGCCTGGTGCAGCAGCGCCCGACAGTGATCCTCACCACCCATCCACAGGTCCAGATTGTACACGGGGCTGCCAACGGCGCGTTTCAGGGTCATGGGATCGAGAAAGTCCGGTCCGGTCTTGAAGATGCGGACCCGGCGGCCGAGGCGCCGATGCAATCGGGCAAGCCCTGCGGTCACCGTGGTCTTACCCTGACCGGAGGCCGGGGCGGCGATAAACAGGGCAGGGCAGTGGACGGTCATCGTGGATCGTGTGGTGAGTGCAGGGAGACGGCGTGCGCAAGGCGGGAGTCTACCGGATCTTGAGGCAGAGCGGACGGTGGGAACATTCGGGAACGCCTGTGGCGTCCCGGTCGTTGTCGTTGTCGTAATCGTCGGCGAATCGAAATCCGATCGACAGCGGGTTTCTCATGCACAAAGTGAATCATTGCTCCGATTACGACAACGACAACGACAACGATCTTCTAACCTGTTCGTGACGCTCCGCTCCCGCGCTATAGTCACACCCATGACCGCTGCGGACCCTTGCATCATGCCTCTGATCGCCCCCTTCACCGGCCTGCGCCCGGCCCCCGGACGCGCCGCCGAGTTGATCGCACCGCCCTATGATGTGATGGACGCCGCCGAGGCGCGCGCCCTGGTCGCCGGACGCCCTTGGAGTTTCCTGCACCTGTCGCGCCCGGAGGTGGACTTTGCACCCGATCAGTGCCCTGACGATCCGGCCTGCTTTGCCCAAGCCGCGACCACGCTGGCCCGGATGCAGACGGCCGGGCTGCTGCGGCGTGACGCGCGGCCATCCTACTACTGTTATCGACTCATCCGCGGCGCCCAAGTTCAGACCGGGCTGGTGCTGGCGGCGTCGCTGGCGGCCTACCGCACCGGGCGGATCAGGCGCCACGAGGTCACGCTGGCGGCCAAGGAAGAGGGTCGGGTGCACCAGATCGCGGCCCTGAACGCGCAAACCGGGCCGGCCTTGCTGATCCATCGCCGCGTACCGGAGATCGATGACACCCTGGCACTCATCACCCGGGGGGGGCCGGATATGGACGTCCTGGCGGCGGACGGGGTGCGGCACACACTCTGGTCGATCGCGGACCAGCCGCTGATCGATCGGCTCACCGCCGGCTTCGAGGCCCAGGAACGCCTCTACATCGCCGACGGACACCATCGCACCGCGGCGGCCGAACGCATCGGCGCCGCCCGCCAGGCGGCCAACCCGGAGCATACCGGCGCCGAGGTTTACAACCGTTTCCTGGCGGTCAGTTTCCCCGCCGATGTGCTTCAGGTCCTGTCGGTCAACCGGCTGGTGCGTGATCTCAATGGCCTGGACGCGGCGGATTTCCTACGCCGGGTCGCCGCGCGCTTTACCGTGACCGCAAGCCCGGTGCCGGTGCTGCCCGACCGACCGGGTGAGTTCGGCCTGTATCTAGATGAGACGGGGGATCATACCGGAGATCATGTCGGGAGCAGGGCCTGGTATCGCCTGACCCTGGACCCGCGCCGCATCCCGACCGCCGACCCGGTCGCCCGTCTGGATGTGCGGTTGCTCCAGGATCAGGTACTGGCGCCGATCCTGGGGATCGACGATCCCCGCCGGAATCCGCGCATCGACTTCGTCGGCGGCATTCGCGGCCTGGACGGGCTGATGCAGCCGGTGGACCGCGGCGCCATGCGCCTGGCCTTCTCGCTCTATCCGACGGCCCTAGCCGACCTGTTCGCGGTCGCCGACCGCGGCCAGACCATGCCGCCCAAGTGCACCTGGTTCGAGACCAAGCTGGCGGACGGGATGGTCAGCCTGGTGCTTGACTGACCGGCGTCCAGCTTGGCTGTACCCTGATTCCTGGGCTACTGTCGTGCATTACATGTCGCTTAACAGCCGCGCGGACGCGAACCACTCGGTCAAGGGCCGGGTCTCGCCCAGACCGGCGAGTCGGTGATCGATGGCATCCTGGTTGCCCCAGACCACGTCCGCCAGGGATCCGCTTGCGACGAGCGTTTCGAGGTCGTGACAATAGAGCCCCAACTCGCGTTGGACATAGAAGCCGTAGGTGCGGCAGGCCGTTGGACGCTGAGCGTAGACCAGGCAGGTGCTGGACTGCTGGTCCAGGAGCGGGCAGACCAGCGGCCGTGCTTGCTGACCGGCCAGGGCCGAAATGGCGCACTGGATGTCCCCCAACTGCTCCGGCGCAAGCACGGCGAGACCCTCGCGCAGGAGGCCCCATTCCGCTGCCGTCAGTTGCGGCACGTCGGCGAGCGCCCGACAGCAACCGCCGCAGCCCTTGCCGCACCGCCAGCCGGGATGCGCCTCCAGGGTGGCGCGCACACGCGACTCGATGTCGGCATGGAGTCGTGTCAAAGGCGTCTGTGGCATCAATCCTCCAGGAACGCACCAGGCGATCAGGCCTCGTTGTCCCGGTAGTCCCGGTAGGTTGGGGTGACGAAGGAACCCCAACAGTCAACGCCTGGGATCGTTGGGGTTCCTTCGTCACCCCAACCTACGGCGCTGATATCCAGACCGACCGTTGGCGTAGAGGCGGGTTTGAAACCCGCCCCTAGGTCCGGTTGTTACGTTCGACGGCGGTATGTCAAACCGCCCCCCAACCCTCACGGCGACGCTCCGTTTTCCCGGCGATGACCCGGTCCAGGGTCTGCTGCGGGTATTTGTAGGCATGTCCCTTGGCGGCCTGGGCGAGCGTAAGCACCTTGTCTTCCGCGCCGAGGTTCTTGAGGTCGCTTTTCTCCACGTAGAACTCTTCCATCAGGTTGTTCCAGACGATCCCTTCGTCGAACCGGATCAGGCAGTAGCGGTGGGCGCCGATCTGCACCAGGGCGCTGGCGGAGATGTTGTCCACGTAGAAGATCGGGATGCAGTCCGGACCCAGATCGGCCTGGAACAGCGACACGAACTCGGATACCTCGTCGATACTCGCGAAGTTGCCGGCGACGAACTGCAACTGGGCGGCGCTCGCGAGCAGCACCGCTTCCTTGAGCAGTGCGCGCGGCGGTGCGCGTTTGCGGGCGACCTCGTCGAATTCGCCGGCCAGCACGATGAAGTCACCGCGAAAAGCATAGAGTCCGTCGGTGCTGGTTGGACCCTGGGCGGTAATGAGCCAGTAGCGTTCTTGTTCCTGGTAGGTGTCGAGCAGCATCGGGGGCGTGTCTCCTGAGGTTGTAAGTCATCAGTCAATACCGAGCAGCGTGGCCCGCTTCTCGGTGAGATAGAGGATCCCGTCGCGCTCCTGCACCCGCAGCGCGGTTAGTGATTCACCGGCGCAGATTTCACTCAGACAGGCGCCGGTTGCGGGGACGTAGGTGATGCCGTGCATGGAGCAGCGGATGGATTCGCCGGCGGCGTCGAAGACGCGGGGCTGCTCACAGTCCAGTTCCTTGGGCATGTGCACGCACTGATTCAGATACCCGTAGACGACACCCTGGAAGCGCACCAGGATGGCTTCCCGCGGGGTGCCGCGATACAGGACGCGAAACCGGTGTCGTCCCAGTTCCGCCAGTTCGGCGGACGGGCAGATGGGAGCAGCGTGCTTGGGCCAGGCGAGGGGCGCGCCCGAAATCGGTGTGTCAGATGCCATAGGGTTGGTTGTACCAATCGCGCAGGACCTTCAGATCGCGTACCGGCAGGTAGTCGTAGGCGCCGATGAGGTCGGCGTGGACTGCCTCGGCCAACCGGTGGGAGACCTTGGGGTTGGTGAGCATGTGGAAGTACCAGGCGAAGGGGTAGCCGAGCACCCGATCGAACCCATGGATCTGGTTGGCGAGCTTGACGCCGCGCGCCACCTCGGCATCCGCCAGGCTGGGGATCTCCACCCGCGGAATGGGCACCGGTTTGGCGCTGCGGTGGTCGTCCCCGTCCTGGTCGCGATATTCGCGGATCGAGAGTACCCAGTGTTCACAAAAGGCGCTGGTCTCGCCGGCGCTGCTGCGGTCCCAGTCGTCGAGGAAGCGGCGCAGACGGGGACCCGAATCGCTCGAGTCCATCAGTTCGTTGACCGGCACCAGACGCCGAAAGATCATCCGCGCCGGCCCCACCGGTTCAGGTTCCAGCCGGGGGAAGTCGAGCGGGTCCACGAACTCGGCGATACTGTCGGGGAACCAGTCCGGATCCGAGATCACCCGATCGAGGACTTCCTGCACCTCTTCGACCTCGATCTGGATGTAGTCACGCGCGGTCGGGCCGGTCGGGACCACCAGGTAGTGGGTCTGGCCGTTGAGACGGGTGGCGAAGCAACGCAGGTCACTGACGTAGGCCATCAGTTCGTCGATGTCGCCGCCGCAGACCATCTGCGCCCAATCGGCGATGTGATCGGCGATGCGTTCTCCATCCAGGCTCACCACTCCGCCCAAGCGGTGCCAGCCGCCCCGCGTCATCGCGTGCTGGACGTCCTCCGCGCCCAGGGCGTCGCGAACGGCAGCGATCAAGGCGTCGAGATCGGCACCGGCAGGCAGCGCGGCACAGGCATTCGCGACGCGCAACGCGGGTGTCTGGGACTGGTCTGGATCAAGGTCAGTGGCTGTCGCTACCATGTCGGGCCTTTCATTGGGTGATTTGCGTTCATTTGCGTTCTTCTGCGGACGGGGTTCGCTCGCCCTCAATGCGCGCCTGAGCCGCCGACCGGACATCGGCGTCGGCATCCTCCAGCAGCGTGGTGAGCAACGCCATCGGCAAGCGCTCAGCCAGGCACAGCCGCACCCGCCAGTCCGGGTCCCGGAGCAGGTCGGCAGCCTCGTCGCAGCGGATGCGCCCGGCCACTTTAAGGCGGACTTCCGGCTCCGGATCGTCGCGCATCAGTCCCAGACTTTCGGCCGGGAGCCGTTCAGCCACGGTGCAGCGCACCTGGCGATCGGGGTCGCGAATCATCCGGAACAGCCGCCCGACCGGGAGGCGCCGGGCGACGGTCTGGCGCACCAGATAATCCGGGTCTGCGGCCAGGGTTTCGAGACCTGCCGGGGGCAGGCGGTCGGCAACCGTAATCCGCACCTCGCGGTCCGGGTCGGTGATCAGGGGGCCCAAGGCGTCGACCGGCAGTCGGTAGGCCAAGACCCGGCGCACGACCTCGTCCGGGTCGGTGATCAGACTCAGGAGTTTTTGCTGGGAGAGATAGCGCGCCGCGATGGCCCGCCGTTCCCAGAAGGTATCCCCGGCGTAGTCCTCCGCCAGGGACGGATTGACCCGGAAGAAGCGCTCGATCTGACGTCCGCTCATGGCGCGCACGCACACGTCACCCGGCCGGCACCGACCTTGCGTCAGCAGGTCACCCCGGTGCGGGCACCCGGCACAACTGACGAGGGGTTTCGCGGTCACGCCAGCCACGCTCGGCGCGCAGGATCAGGACGCGACGTCCAATTGCGCCAGCACCAGTCCGGTGGCGGCGTCCGGATCGGCGGTAAAGCGCATGCAGTGAGCCTGTCCATCGATCAGATAGAGATTGAAGGTGTCGGTGGTTCGCACCGGCACGGGTGCACCGATTCCGGTGCCGATATCATCATCCATACAGTACGTGAAATGGATCGGCCGAAAGGCCTCGCGCAAGGCCGAGAGGGTCTGGTCGTTGAGACCGGCGCGCTCTACGACCTGCACCACCTGGTCGATCCGTTCCGCGCTGATCATGCCCCATCCCCGTCGAGCAGGTCCGCGGTCGCTTCGAAGCGGATACGTTCCTCGGGCGCTTGACCCATCACCTTGGCAAGCCAGGGCGGGGCTTTCCGGGACAACACGTCCTGAAGCTTGACCATGCGCTCGCGGGCGCTGCCGCCGGCCGCGTCTTTGATCGGATGGATATCCAGCTTGATGACCTTGGCCGCCGCCGGGCCGCCGATGCTGGCCACATACAGCACCTGACAATCGCGGATCAATCCGGCGCGGTAGGCGTTGCGATCCTCGGCGCCGCTGTCATCGATACGACGGACGTCGATCAGCCGCAACTCGGACGCCGAGACCTGATAGACGAGAAAACGGCGGGCGGCGCCGAAATGTCCGTCCAGCAACTCGCCGGTATCCGAGGCGCAGGCGACCCGGATCGACCCGGGCAGGTCGCCGTCGCGATAGGGGTCGAGCGGGGGAGGGGGGTCGGACTCCGCCACACCCTCGCCTTTGAGAATGGCCAAGGCGGCCTTGAGCGCGTCCTGATCGATATCGGCCAGCTCGCCATCGGCCGCGGACTTGAGGTCCTTGACGCGCAGGGCGGCGAGCTTCTCCACCGTCGGCGGCAAGCCGACGGCGGACGCCAATACTTTGATCAACCGCGCCGGATCGGTCTCCGGCAGGGTCCGGGCGGCCAGCCCGATGCGCAGGGCAATGTCTTCTGAGATCGGGCTAGCCATGGGGATCACGCCGCGATGATGCAGTTGTCTTCCATGCAGGCATTGACGCACTGCGGCATATCGAACTCACCTTCGCATTCGTTGCAGGTGTTCGGATCGATCTTATACACGCCCTTGAAGGGGGTGATGGACTTGGTGGGGCAGATGGGCTCGCAGTCGCCACATGCGGTGCAAGCGGATCTAACGATTTGCATGGCCATTCGATTTCTCCAGTCAATGGGGGCGGGGACGCGGCACGCATCCCCGTCCGGTGTCATTCAGCACGCTTGAAGCGCAAGGTGGTCGGAAAGACCGGCGGCGGGCTGATCGGGTCCACATACCATTTGGACCCATCGGTCAGCTCCACCTCACCGCCCCAGCTCTCCGCGGTATCGGTTTCAACGGTGGCGATGGTCTCCTCCATGTCCTTTTTCGCCACGTAGAATAACAGGGCGCCGGAATCACTCTTGCGGATCATTACACTGGGCATTCACTTCTCTCCTGGCGCCGCCGGCCGGCGCGGACGCGCCGGCCGGTCGGCGGTAGCGGCCTAGCGAACCAGGTCGTAATTGTAGTCCGTGGTGCCCATGCCGCGGGTCTCTTCGTCGAGCCGCTCCAGGACCGCGTTGACCAGGGTCGTGAGGATATACATCGCCCCCTCGTAGCCCATGGTCGTCATCCGGTGCAGATGATGACGGTCGAAGATCGGGAAACCGATCCGGATCAGCGGGACTTCGAATTCCTTGCCCTTGTGCAGGGTATCACGCTGAATGAACTTGGCGTAGGAGTTGCCGATCATGAAGTCCGGCTTGTTGGTGAACATCAGTGACCGGAAGTGCCACAGATCGGCGCCGGTATGCACCTGACCAAGCTTGCCGTAGGGGGACTTCGCCAAGATCCCTTCGACCTCCTTCTTCCAACGCTTGTTGGCATGGTGGCACAGAATATCGGTCGGCTCGGCGCCCAGCTCCAACAGGAACTTCACCATGCCCAGCACGAAGTCGGCATCGCCATAGACGGCGAAGCGCTTGCCGTGCAGCCAGGCGTGGCTGTCGGTCATCATGTCGACCAGCCGGCCGCGTTCCTTGGCCAGGGACTCCGGAATGGGCTTGCCGGTCAGTTCCGAGACCTTCATCAGGAAATCATCGGTCCAGTCTAACCCCATCGGGATATTGATGTGGGCCGCTTTCTGTTGCCAGGTGATCTCCACATGTTTTTTGGTCTTGGGCAACTGCCACGGCTGGAGCAGCAGGGTGTCGATGGCGTTGGGTGCGTCCTTGATCTCGGCCTGGGTGGTGCCGCCCGCATACATCCGGAATTCGCCGTCGGCCGGGGTATCCAGCACTTCGGTCGGATCGCAGAGCATCGAATAGTCAACGCCCATCTCGGTCATCATGCGATGCATGACGCGGTAATTGCCCAGGTAGGTCTCGAAGCCCGGCACCAGGTTGATCTTGCCGTTGCTCCCGACCACCTTACCCTCCATGGTGTTCAGGGTGAAATGCCGGATAATGCCCTCAAACATATTGTCCCAGCCGGTGGTATGGGAACCCACGAAGCTCGGGGTATGCGCGAAAGGCACCGGGAAGCCTTCCGCAATATGCCCTTCTTTGCGCGCGTTGTTGATGAAGCTGTTGAGGTCGTCCCCGATGACTTCGGCCATGCAGGTGGTGGAGACGGCGATCATCTCCGGCTTGTAGAGCGCGATGGCGTTCTCCAGACCGTCGAACATGTTCTTCTGGCCGCCGAACACCGCCGCGTCTTCCGTCATGGAGTCGGAGACACAGGCGATCGGCTCCTTGAAGTGCCGGTTGAAGTAGGAGCGGAAATAGGCCACACACCCCTGCGAACCATGCACATAGGGCAGGGTCTTCTCAAAGCCCAGGGCACAGAGCACGGCGCCCAGCGGCTGGCAGGCCTTGGCCGGGTTGATGGTCAGGGCTTCGCGCTTGAAGTTGAGTTCCTTGTATTCTTCAGTGGTGGTCCACTGAAAGACCTGCTGAATTTTCTCGTCGGAATAACGCTCCTCCACCCCGTCGCGCTTCTTGGCGAGGTTTTCCTTGTATTCCGGCTGCCTGAACAGGGGGAAGCTCGGCTTGATGTCGTCGACTGTCTGGCTCATTCGTATGCTCCTGCCGCGCCGCTAATCCGCGGACGACGGCATGATTGAGACTGCGATGCGGTCTATTGGATTCCTGCGCCCGGCCGCCGGCGCGACGCCGGCGGCCGGCAACCATCAGGCGCTGGCGCGCTTCAACTCGGGCTGCTCGGACTGGGCCGCCTGGTCGGCAAGCCAGGGCGCATGCAGCTTGGCCCAGCAGGGATTGTTGATGGTCATGTCCATATCGCGGGCAAAGATGGCGAAGCCGTCATAGCCGTGATAGGGGCCGGAATAGTCCCAGGAGTGCATCTGGCGGAAGGGGATGCCCATCTTCTGGAAGATGTACTTCTCCTTGATGCCGGAGCCGATCAGGTCGGGCTTGATGCGCTTGACGAATTCCTCGAACTCATACCCGGTCACGTCGTCATAGAGCAGAGTGGAGTCGGACATATCCTTGATGGTCCGGTCGTAGTCGTCGTTGTGGGCGAACTCGTACCCGGTGCCGACCACCTCCATTCCCAGATCCTCATAGGCGCCGATCACGTGCCGCGGACGCAGGCCGCCGACGTAGAGCATGACGCGCTTGCCTTCCAGGCGCGGACGGTACTTGGCGATAACGGCGGCGTACTGCGCCTCGTATTTGGCGATGACCCGCTCGGCACCGGCCTGAATGGTCTCGTCGAAGCAGGCGGCGATCTTGCGCAGCGACTCGGCGATCTTGGTCGGCCCGAAGAAGTTGTATTCCATCCACGGAATCCCGTACTTCTCTTCCATGTGCCGGCTGATGTAGTTCATCGAGCGGTAGCAGTGGATGAGGTTGAGCTTGACCTTGGGGGTCAACTCGATCTCGGCCAGGGTGCCGTCGCCGGCCCACTGGGCAACCACGCGCAGCCCCATCTCTTCGAGCAGGATGCGCGAAGCCCAAGCGTCGCCGCCGATGTTGTAGTCGCCGATCACCGCCACGTCATAGGGGGTGGTCTGGAAGCTGTCGTCGCCGTCGCGGTTGCCGATCACCCAGTCACGGATCGAGTCGCAGGCAATGTGATGGCCCAGGGACTGGGAGACACCGCGAAAGCCCTCGCAACGCACCGGAACGATCGGCTTCTCGAGCTCCTTGGCCTTCTTCTTGGAGACCGCTTCGATATCGTCGCCGATCAGACCGATCGGACACTCGGACTGAACGCTGATCCCCTTGTTCAGGGGGAACAGGCCTTCGATTTCGTCGATCAGCTTGGCGAGCTTCTTGTCGCCGCCGAAAACGATGTCCTTCTCCTGGAAATCCGAGGTGAAGTTCATGGTGCCGAAGGTGTTGACCCCGGTCATACCGACGTAGTAGTTACGGCGGCCGGCGCGCGAGTATTGGCCGCAGCCGACCGGGCCGTGAGAGATGTGGATCATGTCCTTGATCGGACCCCAAACCACGCCCTTGGAGCCGGCATAGGCACAGCCGCGCACCGTCATCACCCCGGGCAGGGACTTGCGGTTGGAGGTGATGCACTTCTTGGACTGTTCGATCGACTGATCGTTGACCGCCAAGTGCTTGGCCCGGTCTTTCTTGGCCTTCTCCGGGTAGACTTCCAAGACCTCCTGGATGAGGTCGAGGGTCTCTTCACGAGTCAAATTTGCCATTCTGGCTCTCCACGAAGGGCGCCGCGGCTAATCTGCCGACAAGACGCTCTGCAAACGCTGTTCTGAACCACCGGGGCGCCCTCGGCGCCCTGGGGCTCGATCTTGGCCCCTGCCGGATCAGGCCGTTGCTTCCGCAACAGCGGATTTGCCGATGATGGACTCGTCCTCTTCGTCCATCAGGCCGAAGTCCATCAAGAGTGCTTCCAGTGCATCCATGGTGATCGGGGTCGGGATCACGAAGTTCTTGTTGTTGATGATCTTGTGCGCCAGATCGCGGTACTCCTGGGCCTGCTTGGCCTTGGGGTCGTACTCGATGACCGTCATCCGGCGGATTTCGGCGCGCTGCACGACGTTATCGCGCGGCACGAAGTGGATCATCTGGGTGCCAAGCTGACGCGCCAGTTCCATGATCAGCTCGTCTTCACGGGCGGTGTTTCTGCTGTTGCAGATCAGGCCGGCGAGGCGCACGCTGCCGGAGTTGGCATACTTCACGATGCCCTTGGCGATGTTGTTGGCCGCGTACATGGCCATCATCTCGCCGGAGCAGACGATGTAAATCTCCTGCGCCTTGTTCTCACGGATGGGCATGGCGAAACCGCCGCACACCACGTCGCCCAACACGTCGTAGAATACGAAGTCGAGGTCGGCCTCGTAGGCACCTTCCTCTTCCAGAAAGTTGATGGCGGTGATGACACCGCGGCCGGCGCAGCCGACACCCGGCTCCGGGCCGCCGGACTCGACGCACTTGATGTCGCGATAGCCGACCTTGAGTACGTCCTCCAGTTCCAGGTCCTCGACGCTGCCGGCGTTGGCCGCCATCTCCATGATGGAGTTCTGGGCCTTGGCGTGGAGAATCAGACGGGTGGAGTCAGCCTTCGGGTCGCAGCCGACGATCATGACCTTTTTGCCGGCCTCGGCAAGGCCGGCAACCAGATTCTGGGTGGTGGTGGACTTGCCGATTCCGCCTTTGCCGTAGATGGCGCATTGACGCAGTGCCATGGGGAGGGTCTCCTGTG
>Ga0247839_1002620_pt1 | contig 26524 bp, 22 predicted proteins | sample LaCruzMarch2015__6_FD_192405 | JGI IMG/M metagenome (GOLD analysis project Ga0247839, IMG submission 192405) | Freshwater microbial communities from meromictic Lake La Cruz, Castile-La Mancha, Spain - LaCruzMarch2015_16m | ecosystem: Environmental > Aquatic > Freshwater > Lake | place: Spain... | reverse complement strand
GGCTGCAGCCGGGCATCTCGGTGCGGGCACCGGCGACGCCGAAGGTGAAGTAGTGACCTTCCTTGACCAACTGGGCCTCGTCCATCTTGGTCGGCGGGGCGACCCAGAGCTTGACCGGGATGTCGCGCTGGCCGTCGAGCAGCTTGGCGGCGGCGCGGAAGTGGCCGATGTTGGTCATGCAGGAGCCGATGAAGACCTCGTCGATCTTGGTTCCGGCGACGGCGGACAGCGGCTTGGCGTCGTCCGGGTCGTTCGGGCAGCACAGGATGGGCTCTTTGAGCTCATTGAGATCGATCTCGATCACGGCCGCGTATTCGGCGTCCTTATCGGCCTGAAGCAGGTTGGGGTTGGCAAGCCAGGCCTCGACCGCCTTGATGCGGCGCTCGAGCGTGCGCTTGTCCTGGTAGCCGTCGGCGATCATGTTCTTCATCAGCACGACGTTGCTGGTCAGATACTCGATGATCGGGGCCTGGTCGAGCTTGATGGTGCAGCCGGCGGCCGAGCGCTCGGCGCTGGCGTCGGACAACTCGAAGGCCTGTTCCACCTTCAGATCCGGCAGGCCCTCGATCTCCAGGATGCGCCCGGAGAAGGCGTTGATCTTGCCGGCCTTGGCGACCGTCAGCAGGCCCGCCTCGATGGCGTACATCGGGATGGCGTGCACCAGGTCTCGCAGCGTCACGCCGGGCTGCATCTGGCCCTTGAAGCGCACCAGGACGGACTCGGGCATGTCGAGCGGCATGACGCCGGTGGCGGCGCCGAAGGCGACGAGACCAGAGCCGGCCGGGAAGCTGATGCCGATCGGAAAGCGCGTGTGGCTGTCGCCGCCGGTGCCGACGGTGTCGGGCAGCAGCAGGCGGTTGAGCCAGGAGTGGATGACGCCGTCGCCGGGGCGCAGGGCGACACCGCCGCGATTGCTCATGAAGGCCGGGAGATCCCGGTGGGTCTTCACATCGACCGGCTTGGGGTAGGCGGCGGTGTGGCAGAAGGACTGCATCACGAGATCCGCGCTGAAGCCGAGACAGGCCAGATCCTTCAACTCGTCGCGGGTCATGGGGCCCGTGGTGTCCTGGCTGCCGACGGTGGTCATCCGGGGCTCGCAGTAGGTACCCGGGCGCATGCCCGTGCCCTCGGGCAGGCCGCAGGCGCGCCCGACCATCTTCTGCGCCAGGGTGAAGCCGCGCCCGGTGTCCGCCGGGATCGCGGGCAGGCGGAAGCTGGTCGCCGCGGGGAGGCCCAGGAACTCGCGCGCCCGGGCGGTCAGGCTGCGGCCGATGATCAGGTTGATGCGTCCGCCGGCCCGCACCTCGTCGAAGATCACGTCGCTTTTCAGCGCGAACTCGGCAACGGTCTCCCTGTTCTTCACGATCTTGCCCGCGTAGGGCAGGATCTCGACCACGTCGCCCATCTCAAGCTTCGAGACATCGAGCTCGATCGGCAGGGAGCCGGAGTCCTCCTGGGTGTTGAAGAAGATCGGGGCGATCTTGCCGCCCAGGGTCACGCCGCCGAAGCGCTTGTTCGGGACGTATGGGATGTCCTGGCCGGTGGCCCAAACCACGCTGTTGGTCGCGCTCTTGCGGCTGGAGCCGGTGCCCACCACGTCGCCGACATAGGCGACCAGGTGGCCCTTTTTCTTCAGGTCCTCGATGAAGGCGATGGGTCCCCGCTTGCCGTCTTCCTCCGGCTTGAAGGCGGCGTCGGGGCGGGTCATCTTCAGCATCGCCAGATAATGCAGCGGGATGTCCGGGCGGCTCCAGGCATCGGGGGCGGGCGACAGGTCGTCGGTGTTGGTCTCACCCGGCACCTTGAAGACGGTGACGGTGATGGATTCGGGCACCTCGGGGCGGCTGGTGAACCACTGCGCCTGCGCCCAGCTCTCGATGACCTCCTTGGCCTTGGCGTTGCCGGCCTTGGCCTTGTCCGCCACGTCGTTGAAGAAGTCGAACATCAGCAGGGTCATCTTCAGACCCTCGGCGGCGACCGCGGCGACCTCGGCGTCGTCCAGCAGTTCGATCAGCGGGTGTACGTTGTAGCCGCCCACCATGGTGCCGAGCAATTCGGTGGCCTTGGCCTTGCCGAGCAGGCCGACCTTGAGGTCGCCATGCGCCACCGCGGCCAGGAAGCTGGCCTTGACCTTGGCCGCGTCGTCCACGCCCGGGGGCACCCGGTGGGTCAGCAGGTCCAGCAGGACGTCGCCCTCACCGGCTGGCGGGTTCTTGATCAGCTCTATCAGGTCTGCGGTCTGCTGCGCGGTCAGCGGCAGCGGCGGGATGCCGAGCGCGGCGCGTTCGGCGGCGTGCTGGCGGTAGGCTTGTAACATCTTGTAATCTCCAGTGGAACGATGGCGGTAAGGGGGTGGCGGGCGGGGCTTGCGGCAGCGGCGGCCGGTCTGCGGGCCAATCCGTCATTTTAGGTCTTATGTAGGCATTGCCAAGCGATTTGCAGCCGACTTGACTCCGCCCGGCTGCCGCTCTAGCGTTGCGGCTACCCAGGTCAGGCATCGAGTACCCCCATGTCAACCGCGACCATCCTGCCCCCTGTGAGCCCCCGCGACTACCTGCTGGGCGAGCGCGACGGTGCGCAGCGTCACGAGTACCTGAACGGGGAACTCGTCGCCATGGCGGGCGGTTCCCGTGCCCACAACCTGTTGGCGACACGGGTCGCCCGCCTGCTGGGTAATCACCTGGAGGGCGGCCCCTGCCGGGTCTATCAGTCCGACATGAAGGTTCAGATCGCCGCGGCGAACCGTTTCTACTATCCCGATGTCATGGTCTGCTGCGGCCCGCTCGAGGCGGAGCCGGACCTCTACTACGAGACGGCGCCGCGCCTGATCGTCGAGGTCCTCTCCCCGCGCACGGCGGCGGCCGACGACGGGGAGAAGCGCATCAACTACCAGACGCTGGGATCTCTGGACGAATACCTCCTGCTCGATCCGGACACCGGTGAGGGCACCCTGTACCGTCGCGGCGGGGCCTTCTGGACGCGCATCCGGCTCGATCGCAACGACGCCTTGGAACTTGGGTCTATCGGATTGCGCGGTACCATGGCGTGGCTCCTTGGCGGCGGCTAAGGTGCGCATCCCGGGCTCATTCCTGTTGTTCTGCCAACCTGGTCAATTCCCACAGCCGATCCAACTCCGTGCGCAGTTGCGCGACCTGCGCCTCCAGGGCCTCAATGCGGCCGTCCGCGGCGCCGCCGCCCGGCGCTGGCGCTGCCATGGGCACCGCCGCCGCCGCCGCGCTCATGGCGGCGAGTTCGGCCGCGTCCGGCGCGCCGCACAGCAGGTGCAGGTAGCGCTCCTCGCGTTTGCCCGGCAGCCGGGGCAGTTCCATCACCAGGGCCGGCCCCCGGTCCATGAGCGCGCGCACCGTCCCGGTCACGGCCGCCAGGTCCGGGAACTCGGCCAGGCGGGCGCTGTTGGTGCGCAGTTCGCCCAGGGTCTGGGGTCCGCGCAGCATGAGCACGGTGAGTACCGCCTGTTCCTCGCGGCTCAGGCGGTAAGTGCCGACCATTTTGTGGTCATAGCGTTCGGTGCGCCCGGAGAAGGCGGCGTGGACCAGCCCCCGGCCGCGTAACTGGTTGACCTGGTGGCCGACATCGCCGGGCTCCAGGGTCATCACCGGCTGCCGGCTGCTCTTCTGGTTGCAGGCGTTGACCAGGGCGTTGAGGGTCAGCGGGTATTGTTCCGGGGTGGTGCGCTGTTTCTCCATCAGGCAGCCCAGGATGCGTGCCTCGATGGGGTTGAGCAGGGGTTCGTTCAGGTCGACGGTCATGGCTGGAGGCTCGCGTGGTGGAGGGGCCGCTCAGTCGAGCGGCAGGACCCGCAGTGCCACCCGTGCCTGGGTGCTGCGTTGTCCCTGCTCAGCATACAGGGTGCCGCTGCCGCGCACTGACGCGGTGTCGTCATGCAGTGCCACCGGTATCCAGTCCCCGAGGCGGCCCTGCACCCGGGCCTCGACGTCGCTGGTTTGAAGCGCTCCGTGGGCCCCCAGTGCGTCGGCGCGGGTCGCGACCTCGATGACCACCTGGTCGCCCTGGACCCGGGGTACCACATAGAAGCCGCTCTCGGCGCGCTGGTAGCTGGTGCCCTCGCGGATGACGGTGCCCCCCGGTCCGGCCGCCAGTTCCCGGTAGGCCAGGGGCCGCTCCTGGCCGATGGCGATGAAGGCCGGGTGCCCGTCCAGGGCGCGGACCTCCTGGCTGAGATCACGGCTGGCGGAACGGTGCCCGGCACCGACCTCAATGCGACCGGCGCCCGGTCCAGGTCGGCCGTGACGCCCCTGGTCGGCGTCCCAGGCGTCGCCGCGCACCGCAATGCCGGCCCCGGTGGTCGCGTCGGCGCGGTACTGGCGGACCTGGATCAGCAGGCTGCGCGCGGGCCGGTCCAGGGTGGTCAGGGCGCGCCGGATCTCGGCCAAGTGCGCGGGGGAGGCGCGCACGAAGAGCGTGTTGTTGGCGCCCGCGACGCTTCCGTCCGGGCCGGCCAGGGGGGCGAGGATCGGTATCAGTTCCTCGGGGAAGCGTGCGCGCAGCTCGATCATCTCCAGTGGATAGTCCGCCGCCGCGCCGCCGCAGAGGGCGGCGAGGAGCAGGCCCGGGGCGCCGCACCGGCCAGCCCAGCGCCTGTTAAAGATCGATGCGGCGCAGTTCAATGTCTTCATCGCTGTGCTCCCAGATCGCCTCAAAGTCGGCGCGCAGACGCTGCGCCGCGCCGGGTGCCCGCCACTCCACCAGGGCCGCGTGGCGGTCGGCGAGTCGGCGCAGACAATAGCCGGTGCCGTCACTGATGAGGAAGGCGTCCATCCGGGTGCGGAAGTCCTCGGCCACGCGCCGGATGGTAACCCGCGACGGCAGGCGGTGGCTCAACCCGAGCAGGCGGTGCCCGGCGCGCACCGGGGCCAGTGGCTCGAACACCAGCACCCGCACCGGGAGCCAGGGCCGGGCCAGGGCGAGGCGCCGCACCGCGTCCAGAAAGGGGACTTGGTCGTACAGGTCCGGGTCCAGGTCGCGGCTGAAGATCAGCAGTTCCCGCTGCGCGTCCGCGGCCAGACGCAGACACGCCTCCCGAATCGACAGGAGGTCGGTGAGTCGCAGCGCGGTGCCGCCGTGGGGTCGCGGCGACGGCGTGGGCCAGGCCGGGGCGGGGGGCGGGTGTTGCACGGTCATCTCCTGTCCGGGGTGGTGGGGCCAGGGTTCGGATCATCCCAGAAAGAGCGGTCATCTGTGGATTTTATGGTTATTGCAACGGCGGACGCCCGCAGCCAATGATCCCATAGTGCCCATGATTGTAGAGGGTGCAGAGGACCTCCAGGCAGGCGGGTTGCTCCAGCCAGGGGGCCAACTGCTCCCACTCCAGGGTGTGCGACTCGCACAGCAGTTGCGCGAAGCCCCGGCACGCCGACGGCAGCCGGTGGGTCTCGCCGCCGACGAACAGCAGCAGCGGCGCCTGGTCCAGGGCGCTGAACAGGACCCGCGAGGGCCCGCGCGCGAGCCCGCCGCGCCGCTCGATCAGGGCGCGCAGGCCGAGCGCCGTCAGGGGGGCCGCCGTCGGCGCGACCGCCAGGTGCTCCTTGGGCCTGCTCAGGTGGGCGCCGAACCAGGCGGCGAAGGCCTCGTCGTCGGCCCCGCCCAGGGCCTCCTCGATCCGGCGGCGGATCTGCGTCAGCACGCTCGCCGGGACCTCGCCGCGATGGTGATGGGGTTGCGGGTCGGGGTCCCGGTAGCGGGCCTGGGGCAGGCGGGTCCTGATGGCGTGGTCGCACCAGGCGCCGGCCAGCTCCTGCCAGTGCGGCGCGCGCAGGGCAAGCGACCAGGTCAGGCCGGGACCCTCGGCGATCCCCCAGTGCGGCACCCCGGCGGGCAGATAGAGGCAGTCCCCGGGCGCCAGCACCCACTGGTCCTGGGCCTGGAAGTGCGCGAGGATCGGCAGATCCAGGCCGGGAACGCAGGGGGCCGCGGGGTCCGGGTGGGGATCGATGCGCCAGCGGTGGCGGCCCTCGGCCTGGATCACGAAGACATCGACGGCATCCACATGAGGCCCCACCGAACCCTGATCCGCGGCGAGGCTGAACGTGATGTCGTCCAGCCGCCACAGCGGCAGGAAATCGAAGCGATCCAGCAGCAGGGCGACTTCCGGGACCAGCTTGTCGACGTCGCGCACTTGCAGGGTCCAGTGAGACTCGGGCAGGGCGGCGAGCAGGGCCTCGTCGAAGGGTCCAGGTCGCACCTCCCAAGGGCGCACACCCCGCTCCAGGACGAGGCGCGACTCCACCCGTGGTGCAGCGGCCAGCCCGGCCAGATCGGCGCCGCAGAGCGGCGAGCGCAAGCCGGGCAGGGCGTCGCGCATCAGCAGCGGCCGCCGCTGCCAAAACTCGCGCAGAAAGTCGGAGGCCGTCAGTCCGGATGGGAATTCGAGTCGCTTTGGTATGGTACTGGACATCGGGCTTACCGATCAGGACAGACAAGGGTTGACGGGACCTGGCCACCCGCGGCGGGGCCGCCGGCGCTCCGGGTCACCGCCCATTCGGGGACCGCTACAATGCGGTTCTGTATCGATAACACAACAGTTAAACCCCTCTGGTAGGCCCGTACCTGGGCGATTGACGGGCGTTTTGCCGGCACTCCTGTTGCGCCTGCCGCTCGTTGCGTTGCAAATATGTCGCTGCGAGGAAAAAAAGTTGCACTTTTGTCGGCGTGCTGGGCTAAAATCTCAGCGTCCGAATGTTCAGTCCGCAGACCTTGCCCAGGTTCAACCCATCGCAACCGCCGTGTCGGGCGTTCGGTGAGGTCGCAACCGAGGTGGCGCGGCGCCGGCGTCCAGGTCCGGTGTGGCTTTTTCCCGGCCTGGTGTGACCGCCGAGCCGCATTCTCGACCGAACTCCCTCAACTGATCGCAACAGGAAACACAAGATGCGCAAAGACAAGAAGACCTTCCGCGTCGTCGCCCTGACCGCCCCGCTGGTCATGGCCACCATGCTGGCAGCCCCGGTCAGCGTCAACGCCGCCGATTCGATTGGCCTCTACTGGAAGGCCGCGCCGACCAACACCGCCTGGGTCAACTCCGTCGGCGAGTGCTGGCAGGGGCAGGACGGCGAACAGCTCGACCCCTGCGGCACCTTCGTCCCGCATGCCCCGCTGGTCATGCGCCTGCTGTTCGAACTGGACCGCTACCAGCTCAACCAAATTCGCAACCCCGAAGAACTGCGCAAGCTCGATGACCTGATCAAGGAATTCCAGGCGACCCCGCGTGAGGAGCAGGTCACCATCGTCGGTCACACCGACAAGCTGGGCAGCCTGCCGCACAACCAGGTGCTGAGCGAGAACCGCGCCGCCACCATCAAGCAGTACATGATCGACCGCGGTTACCCCGCCTCGGCCATCCGCGAGGTCAAGGGCGTGGCCTGGGAGGGCGGCAACGATGTCGCCGCCGACGGCGCCGTCATCGACCTGGGTCCCCTGGAAAACAATCCCCTGCGTCGCCGCGTGGTCGTGACCGAGCTCGGCCCGGAACAGATCAAGCAGTTTTCCCAGTAGTCGTCCGGTCCCGCCGCGGCCCCCAGGGCGCCGCTGCGGGGCTGTCCAAGGAATCCACCGCCGCCGGGCGCCGCAAGGTGCCCGCGCCCCACTCGAACCGAAACCTGTCGCTGACCCTGTTGGTTGCGACACGGGTACCCGCGGTCGGAAGAAAGGGATGACACCCAGCCAATAAGCCTCATCCCCCCCGACGGAGGCTTAAAGGACGACCGGCCCCCGGGTTTCCCGGGGGCCGGTTTTTTTTTTGCTCCCCGCGTCCGCTGCGGTGCCATCTTCGTCGTCGTTGTCGTTGTCGTAATCGAGATTATCGTAGCGTCCCGGATTCACTCGTACCCCAAAGTACATCGCTTCTCCGATTACGACAACGACAACGACAACGACAACGATTGTGTTTAGTCAGTCGGCAGCGCAATGGCCCGCGCCTGCTCGGCCGCGTTGCCGATATAGGTGGCGGGGGTCAGGGCCAACAATTGCGCCTTGGCCGCGGCGGGGATCTCGAGTGTGTCGATGAAGTCCGCCAGGGCCGCGGCGCCGATGCGCTGACCGCGGGTCAGTTCCTTGAGCCGCTCATAGGGCGCGGCGACGCCGTAGCGGCGCATGACGGTCTGGATGGGTTCGGCCAGCACCTCCCAGTTCGCCTCCAGGTCCGCCGCCAGCCGCTGCGGGTCCGCCTCCAGCTTGCCGATCCCCTTCAGCGCCGATTGCAGCGCGATGCTGGTGTGCGCGATGCCGACGCCTAAGTTGCGCAGGACCGTGGAGTCCGTCAGATCCCGCTGCCAGCGCGAGATGGGCAGCTTGCCGGCCAGGTGTTCGAGGATGGCATTGCCGATCCCTAGGTTACCCTCGGCATTCTCGAAATCGATGGGGTTGACCTTGTGGGGCATGGTGGACGAGCCGACCTCCCCCGCCACGGTGCGCTGCTTGAAATAGCCGAGCGCGATGTAGCCCCAGAGGTCCCGACACAGGTCCAGGGCCACGTTGTTGAAGCGCACCGTCGCGTCGAACAGCTCCGCCATGTAGTCGTGGGGCTCGATCTGGGTGCTGTAGGGGTTCCAGGTCAGCCCCAGGGCCTCGACGAAGGCTTGTGCAAAGGTGGCCCAATCCAGTTCCGGGTAGGCGACCAGATGGGCATTGTAGTTGCCGACGGCGCCGTTGATCTTGCCGAGCAGGTGGACCGCCGCGACCCCATCGCGCTGGGTGCGCAGGCGGTGACAGAGGTTCGCCATCTCCTTGCCCAGGGTGGTCGGGGTGGCCGGTTGACCGTGGGTGCGGGCGAGCATCGGCAGGTCCGCGTAGCGCAGCGCCAGGTCGCGCAGGGCCGCGATCAGCGCATCCATCAGTGGGAGCAGGACCCGGCCGCGGCCCTCCCGGATCATCAGGGCATGGGCCAGGTTGTTGATATCCTCAGAGGTACAGGCGAAGTGGATGAACTCGCCGACCGCCGCCAACTCGCGATTGCCTTGGATGCGCTCCTTCAGGAAATACTCGACCGCCTTCACATCATGATTGGTGGTGCGTTCGATCTCCTTGATGCGCTGCGCATCCTCCAAGCGGAGGTCCCGCGCGATGCCCTCCAGCAGGTCGAGGGCCTGGGCGGACAGTGGCGGTACCTCGGGGATCGCGGGATGCCGCGCCAGGGCCTGCAGCCAGCGTACCTCCACCAGCACGCGGTAGCGGATCAGCCCGTACTCGCTGAAGATCGGGCGCAGGTCCGCGGTCTTGGCGCCGTAGCGCCCGTCCACCGGGGACACGGCAGTCAGCGCGGACAGCTCCAGGTTCAGTGCTTGGGTCATTGATGGCTCCGGTGTCGAAAAAATAGTTTTGTCCGCAAATGAACGCAAATGAACGCAAATAAAGAAAATTAATGTAGCTGGGCGTTGCGAAGTCGGCGCGATACTGTTCCTGATCATGGCGTCCTGTGCCATTGCCGTGGTCTGGCGCATCTTTGCGCCTGCCGGGGGCTTGCGTCAACGCGCTTCAGAGCGCCAACGCAGCGTCTTATTTGCGTTCATTTGCGTTAATTTGCGGACAATCACCCTTGGCGTCACACCGCTTGGGCGTGCCGCAGGGGATCTGCCGCGGCCGATTCGGTTGCCGCGGCGGGTGCGGGCGCCTCGCTGATGGGCTCCAGCGCCTGATCGAAATAGCTGTAGCCGGGACGCTCCGTGTCCTTTTTCACCTTCTTGTAGAGGCGCCAGACCCGCCAGGCATAGGCGAGCAGCCCGGTGTAGGTGCGCCACATCTCCCCGACGCGTCTTGGGTAGAAGACCCAGGGGCGCTCGCGGGGCAGTCCCGGCCGGCGCTCGGTGCGGACCTTGCGCCGCAGAAACCCGCCTTGGAGCGGGTGCACGCGCTCGAACTTGAAGCAGCCGTAGAACTCGAGTGCGATCTCCATGATACGCTTGGGGTTGCGGTCGAAGGCCGCGGCACGCCGCATCAGGGTCTCCAGGTGCGCCATCGAGTAATAGCTGTCCCAGGCCGCCCGATAGACGCCCTGCCACTGCGCCTTGGTCATCCGCGGATGGGTGGTGCAGACGTGCTCCAGGTCATAGATGTTGAGGTCCGGGTCCAGCGGCGCGCCTTGCGCGTGCAATGCCTGGTGGTCGGCCGAGCCGGGCAGGGGGGTCAGGCAGAAAAACTCCAGGATATCGAGTGGCAGCTCCCGTTTGATGGTCTCGATGTCGGCCAGGATGCTCTGCGGTGTGTCGTCGGGAAACCCCAGGATGTAGCCGCAATAGGTGGTCACCCGCTGCCGCTGCCAGGCGAGCAGCATGGCGCGGTAGTTGGCGATCTTGTTCTGTTTCTTGTTGGCGGACTTGAGATTGGCCGGATTGATGTTCTCCAGCCCCAGGAAGACCCGGGAGACGCCCGCCGCCCGCGCCTTGGTGACGAAGCCGGGCAGGGTGTGACACATGGTGTCCACCTGAATCGTGAAGTTGAATTTGACCCCGAGTTCGCGCCGCACCGCGGCGATGCGATCGAAGATCGGCTCCCAGTTGCGGTTGCGGGAAAAATTATCGTCGGTGATGAAATAGTGCCGGATACCGTGGGCCAGGTTGGCACGCAGCAGCCGCTCGATGTCGTCCGGGTCACGGAAGCGCGAGGTGCGCCCCTGGACATTGATGATGGTGCAGAAACTGCACAGGAAGGGGCAGCCGCGTCCGGCGTCGAAGGTGCCCGGCATGGGGGCGTAGCGCCGCGCTACCTCCGGCGGGAGGTAGGGCAGGGACTGACCCTGGAGGTCGGGCAACTGGTCCATGAAGTTGTACAGCGGCGCCAGGCGCCGCTCAAAGGCCGCCCGCAGCAGGTCCGCGAAGTGCCCCTCCGCCTCACCCGCGAACAGGGTGATGCCGAGCGCCATCGCCTCCTGCAACTCCGGGGGGACCTGCGGCAGCATGGCGAGCACGCCGCTGACATGAAAGCCCCCGAGCGCGACCTGGATCCCCGCGGCGCGAAAGCGGCGCGCCAGGTCCATGGCGCGCGGAAACTGGTTGGACTGCACCCCCACCAGACACACCAGGCCCCCGCCGGGGTTGCGCTGGAGGCGGCGGACGATCTGCCCCACCGGCACCACCGTGTTGGTCTCGTCATAGGCGTTGATGAGGATTTCCACGCCCGCGCCCAGGGCCCCGGTCTGGTTGGCGGTGCGCGCGAGACCGTAGAGGCTCGCCAGCGAGTTGGATGGAATCCACGCCTTAACCCACTGAATCACATAGCCGTCATCGTCGTAGTGGGATGGCTTGATGAGCTCGACCTGGAAGCGCGTGGTCGGCCTGGTGCTGTGCATGAGAGACCCCTGTCGCTGCGGCGGCGCCGTGGCCGCTGTGCCGCTGGCCAAAGGCGCATCATAGGCCCGCCGCCCTGCCGGAGAAACCCCGCCCCACCCCCGGGTGCGATCAGAACTGATGTGGTGACCGAGATCCCGGGTAGGCTGTCGTTGTCGTTGTCGTTGTCGTTGTCGTAATCGAATAATCCGACCACGATTACGACAACGACAACGACGCGCGGTCCGTGAGAACGTCCGGTAGCTGTAGCTGTAGGGTACGCAGCGCGTACCCGGCTCCGGCGGTCGTGGCAGCTTGGCGGGTACGCGCTGCGTACCCTACGACATGTGCGTTAACACATCAGTTTTGATCGCACCCCCACCCCCGTCTCCAACGCATAAGAGAAGACGCCGACTCGCCACTGGGAGTTGGCGAATCGGCGTCTTCCCGGTCCTGCGTCCGCTGGCGTCCCTCGGCGGTCCTCTGCGTCCCTCGGCGGTCTTGGAGTGTTTTCGGTTTGGTGCTGACTGTGGCCTTCGGCGCCTGCTGTGGTTAGTGATGCCTTTCTGTGCGTTCTTCGGCATTGCCTCTTTTCCGTCACTATAGTCGAAGCACTCGTCGTGCCAGATATACAGACCAGCAAAACCAGTGGGTTGCGCCCTATCCAGGCACGACGTGACGAAGCGCGCGGTCAACAGGTGACGCGTTTGGTTCGGCGCTCAGCCGGCCCGCGACCAGCCGCTCGGGGCGATGCCGAAGCGCTGCTTGAAGGCGCGGGCCAGATCGCGTCCGGTGCGGTAGCCGACGCTGTGGCGGTCCTGCTCCAAGAGGCGCCGCGCCCGTTGCAGGCGCTGCTCGCGCAGATAGCCGAATGTTGTTGAAGATGGCGCGCTGCTGATCGAGCGCGGTACGCACCCGATCACCGCCAGGACCAGGGCCCCCAGGGCCACGTTGAACCAGCCCGCGCGCGGGCTCAGGAACAGCACGCTGAGCAGCACGTTGAGGTAGAAACCGATGGCACCGGACACCATCAGCATCGCCGCGCCGATCAGGATCGTCCGGTCGAGCATGACCGCCTGCAGCGTCCGCAGGTCGTGCAGGGGCGGCGGCGGTCGGCATGGGGTGGGTCCGGGGCTCGATAGGCCCCGGACCATACCATCGGGCGGGCGGCCGGGCCAGTGCCGGCCGCGCCTCGCCGGGTGCGGGCGGGCCGCCGCGCGGCCCCGGTCGGGTAGGGTCGGGTCAGGCGCCGCGTCGCGGGCGGGCCGAAACGATTGCCGCATTCCCTGGAAACATTGCCGCGTTCCCCTGTTGGGGCGGCCGGTTCCCTTGTAGCTTGGTGCGCCGCCGTTGCCGGATCGGGGGTCCCCCGGGCGGCTGTCCGACTGGGCAGCATGTTGCCGCTGCTCAACGCCGACGTGACCATCAACGGCAACGGCAACACCGTCAGCGGCAATAACCAGTACCGCGTCTTCTTCGCCCAGCAGGGCACGGTCAGCTTCAACAACCTCACCATCGCCGACGGCAAGGCCCAGGGCGGCAATGGCGGTGCCGGCGGCGGGGCCGGGCTGGGGGGCGGGCTCTTCGTCAACGCCGCCAACGTCCAGTTGAGCGGGGTCCAGTTCACCAGCAACGGCGGCGCCGGCGGCACCGGTACGAATGGAGGGGGCTGCGGCGGGGGGTTCTATGCGGCCGGCGGCGACGCCTCCGGCGCTGACGGTGGGTCCGGCGGCAACCGCGGCGGCGGCGGGGGCCGCGGCGGCTGGAACTTTGGCGCGGTGAGCAGGTCCGGCGGGGCGGTATTTGTCAATGCCGCCAACGGCGGCAGCCTGGCCTGGTCCGGCGGCGGCCAGTCCGGCGGCGCCACCACCGGCGGTGCGGCCGGGGCGTGGAGTGGGCAAGGCTTCGCGGCCGACGCCGGATCGGCGGCCGGCACCGCCCTGTTCCTGCGCGGCGGCACCGTCGATCTGAGCGTCGCCGGCGGCAACACCGCCAACTTGAGCGGCGACATCGCCGACGCGGCCGGCGAAGCCACCAGCCATCCCGGCGCCATCACCAAGCTCGGCACCGGTACCGTGGTGCTGAACGGCAACAGCGCCGGCACCTTTGGCTATGCCGGCGGCACCGCCGTCAATGCCGGCACCCTGACCGCGGACCTGGTCATCCAGAACGCGAGCACCCTCGCCCCCGGCAACAGCCGCGGCACCCTCTCGGTGCCAATGTCACCTTCTCAAACTGATCGAGTTCACCGCCGTCACCGCCTTCACCGCGTCCATGTTCAGCGTGGATAGCAGCGGCTTCCAGAACCCCACCGACGGCGGCTCTTGGAGTGTGAGCGCGGGCAGCAGCGGGCTCTATCTCGACTTCGCGATCGAACGGGGACCGCAGATTCGGGACTCACCGCACTGCCGATTTCGTCGTTCAGGATCGGAGACGGTGATACCGGCGACAAGGTAGCCGTCAGCCCGCGGCGTCGGGGTCGATGCCGAGTGCGCGCAGGCGCTCGGCAAGCTGCTCGGCGCGGGCGTCCGCATGATCGGCGCGGGCGCGCTCCTGATCGGCACATGTGCGCTCCCGCTCGGCGCGAGCGTCCGCTTGCTCGGCACGGGCGTGTTCCTGCGCGGCGCGCGCCTCGGCCTCCCGTGCCTGCGCCTCGGCCTGCCGGGCGCGGCGGGCCAGTTCGACCGGGCTCAGGAAGGGCCGGCCGGCCGGGTCGAAGATCTCCAGGGTCTCGGCGCGCAGGGCAAAGCGGATGCCGAGCCGGGGGCTGGTCCAGCCGTTGACGTAGGCCACGGGGGCGAGCCGCCCGTCCTGGCGCAACCAGACCTCCAGACGGTTGCGCTCGGGGTCGTAGAGGTAATACTCAGCGACGCCGTAGGTATCGTAAAAGTCCAGCTTGTCCCTGAGTTCCTTGGGCCCGTTCGACGGCGACTGGACCTCGAAGACCACCTGAGGGGCGATGCCGTCCTCCTCCCACTGTTTGTAGGACCCGCGCGGACCCTTGGGCCGGCCGAAGACCACCATGGCGTCCGGGGCCATGGGGCCGGCGAGGCGCCGGTCCTGGACCGGGTACCAGAAGAGGTCACCGGCGACGAAGACCTCCGGGCGGTCGGCGAAGAGAATCTCCAGGTTCTCCTTGATCTTCACGATCCAGTCGAACTGCAGCGTATTCTCCGCCATCGGGGCTCCGTCGCTGTCGGGATAGGGGTCGGCGGGGTCGAAACGGGGCACTGGGTTCATGGTGCTGGCTCCGGGCCGGGGGGCGCTGGGTCGGTCTGACTCGCTGCTAAGAATAGCAGCGGCCAGGGGGGAACGGCACCGGGGAAATGGCGGGGACAGTATGCCTAACTCGTGCTACAGGTCGGTTCGGCGACCTCCAGGGCGATGTCCACCACCTCCGCGGAGAGGTTCAGGAGCCGTCCCTGGACCAGGGCGAACAGTAAGAACAGGTCCATCTCGCGCAGCATCAGGTAGGCCAGGGCGCGCGCCACCCCCGACTGGCTCTGGTGCAGGAGCCGCCGCGCCGCGTGCGCCCGGTAGCGGCTCATGCGCCGCTGCACGTCGATGACCGTGGTGCAGTCGGCTGCCAGGGTGTCGAGCGGCGGCGGCAGGGCCGCCAGCACCCCGGCGAAGGTCTCGATGTTGACCAGTGCCAGGAGTCGCTCCCGGCGCAGCAGGCGCATGGACGGTACGAGCTGGTAGAAGGTCTCGGAGGGTGAGAGCTGGTAGGAAAAGCGAAAGCGCAGCAGCCACAGCAGGGCCACCCGGTCCAGGTCGGCGCCGATCAACTGTTGCAGGGGGTGCAGGTCGGCGTCGTGGAACTGCAGGAGGCCGCGTGCGAGCCGGGTGTAATAGCGCTGATCGATGGCGGCCTCCAGGGCGAAGGGGTCGCGGCGCTGCTCGTAGACCTCGCGCGCCTGGCGGGCGATCAGGCGCAAGGGCCCGGCCTCGAGTTGGCGCAGCAGTTCCAGGACATTCTCGGCGCGCAGCATCTCCTCGTCGGGCAGGGCGACGATGGCCGGCAGCTCGAACAGGCTGTCGCGGATCGTCTGCTGGTCCAGGTCGTAGAGCTTGCCGCGGATCAGGGTCTTCAAATTGAACAGGGCATACTTGCGCCCCCAGGCGACCACGATGGCGCGCGCGGGCGCGCTCATGGGCCGCACCAGGACCTGCAACTCGGCGAGCAGGACCTGGATCAGGGACTGTTCGATCGCGCGCCCGCGGACTTGGGCGCTCTGCTGCTCGTCGAGCAGCGCCGCCAGTCCGAAGCGTTTGGCCAACTCCGGCAGTTGCAGTTGGGACAGTTGCCCGATGTTGTCCGGATCGAACAGGCGCGTCGCCATCACCGACACGCGGGTGTTCAGATAGGCCTGGTCGGCGGCGGTACTCATCAGCGGTGCGGGTCGATCAGGATCGCGAAGGCGGCCTCCAGGGCCGCCTCCTCGCGCTGCTCGGCCTGGTCGCGCAACTGCACGTGGCGCTCGTCGTAGCGGCGGCGCAGCTCGGCGATGTTCTGCTCGGCGCGCTCCTGCGCCTTGGCGAGGAAGGAGCGGTGCAGTTCCGGGAGGCGCCCGGTGAAGCGCTCGTTCTCCGCCTTGGCGTCCGTGAGCGCCGTCTGGATGATGCGGTCCTGCTCCTCTTCGGCCAGACTCGCGATCTTCTCCGCCTGCAACTCGGCGGCCAGCAGGCGTTGCAGGGTGTCTTCCATCGGGGGATACCTCGCGCGTTCGTTTATGCCCTGCATACCTTACGACAAGCACCGGCGGATTGCGCGGGCTGCTCATCGTCGGCAGTGCTCAAGGCCCCATCAGGCACCCCAGGAAATCGAGTGTGATGCGGGCGGTGACGCCCCACAGCAGTTCGCCGTCGTACTGGTCGAAGAAGGCGATCTCCCGGGCCTCGGGGTGTTCCGGGGCCGGGTAGGCGCGCAGCCGATGGTGGCCGGGGGTCCCGAGCCAGGCGAGCGGGATGCTGAAGATGCGCGCGACCTCCCGCGGGTCGGGCCGCAAGGGCTGGGGCCAGGGGAATTCGCCCACCACCGGGGTGACCAGGAAGCGGCTGACGGTCGCCAAGGGCCGCAGTGCGCCCAGGACCCGCACCTGCTCCGGCGCCAGGCCGATCTCCTCCTGCGCCTCGCGCAGGGCGGTGGCGGTGCTGTCGCGGTCCGTGTGCTGGCGGCGCCCGCCCGGGAAACCGACCTCGCCGCTGTGCCGGTCCTCCAGGCGCACGGCGCGGCGGATGAAGATCAGGTGCCAGGCGCCGTCCCGGCAATAGAGCGGCAACAGGACGGCGGCCTGCTCCGCCGCCGCGCCGGCACACGCGCCCACCCCGGGCCGTTCCACCCGCGGGGTGCCGCGACAGGCGTCCGGGCTCAGGCGCTCGCGGATGTGCTCGCCGGTGAGTCGATCGGGTGTCAAGGTGAGTCTTGGAGAACCTTGTGTCAACGAAGCAGGTACCTTGCAGGGTGGAGAGGCAGCGTCGGGTGGACAAGCGTAGCGCAGTCCACCAACCGCGGCGCGGGGTTCGGTGGGCACGGGCAGGACGGGGTTTGCAGCCCCGTCCTGAACGTTTCGGGCCTGGCAGCCACCCGTGGCCTTCGCGGGGCGTCGAAAACGTTACGGACGGGGCGAATGCCCCGTCCGGCCAGAGCATTGAGGGGGCGTCGAAAACCTTGCGGACGGGGCGAATGCCCCGTCCGGCATTGAGGTCAGTCGTCCGCCTGCTGCACCCGCAGCGCCTCCGCCTCCAGGCTGGCGAAGGCCGCGGTGACGCGCAGCGGGTCGGCGGCGCGGGCGGCGCGCTCCAGGGACTCGGCCGCCTCGTCGAGGGCCGGGACACCGCAATAGCGGGTGGCCCCGCGCACCTGATGGGCGAGTTCGGCGAGTCCCTCCCAGTCGGACGCCGCGACCTCGGCGCGCAGGGCCGCCAGCTCACCCGGCAGTCCGGCCAGCAGGGCGGCGAACAGTTCGGCGGCCAGGTCAGCGTCACCGCCGGCGACGGCCAGGGCGGACACCCGGTCGCGGGCGGGGAGTTGGGAGAGGGGGGTCACGGGCGCTTGGTCCAAGGTCTGGCTCCTGCGGGGTGGGTCGCCGACTACTCTGCCGACTACTCTATCGCCTGGCCCCGGGGCCGTCCACCCGCGCCCCGGCTTGGTTGCATGACGGCGCTGGTGCACAATCGCGGGACCGCAACCCCTGCCGGCCCGCCCACCCCTTCATGCCCCAACCCGCCGTGCCCATCCGGCCATCAATCCCACCGGTAACCCTATGAACGAGCGTCCTATCGGTTCCACCATCGAGCAGTGCGTCGGGACCACCCCCCTGGTGCGCCTGCAACGGCTGCCCGGTCCCACCGACAACCTGATCCTGGTCAAGCTCGAAGGCAACAACCCGGCCGGCTCGGTGAAGGACCGGCCGGCGCTCAACATGCTGCGCCGCGCCCAGGAGCGGGGCACCATCAGGCCCGGCGACACCCTGATCGAGGCCACCAGCGGCAACACCGGCATCGCACTCGCCATGGCCGCGGCTATCATGGGCTACCGCATGGTGCTGATCATGCCGGAGCACATGAGCGTGGAGCGCCGGGCGGTCATGCGTGCCTTCGGCGCGACCATCGTGTTGACGCCGCGCGCGGGCAGCATGGAGGCGGCCATCGATCTGGCCAATGCCATGCAGGCGCGCGGGGAGGGGGTGCGGCTCGATCAGTTCTCCAACCCGGACAATCCGGCCGCCCACTATGCCGCGACCGGCCCCGAGATCTGGCGCGACACGGCCGGTCGCGTCACCCATTTCGTGAGTGCCATGGGCACCACCGGGACCATCATGGGGACCGGGCGCTATCTCAAGGAGCAGAACCCGGCGGTTGCGATCGTCGGCGTGCAGCCCGCGGACGGGGCGAATATCCCCGGTATCCGCCGCTGGCCGGCCGCCTATCTGCCGCGGATCTATGACCCCGCCGGGGTGGATCGGATCATCGACATCGCGCAGCCCCTGGCCGAGCAGACCACCCGGGACCTGGCGGCGTGCGAGGGCATCTTCGCCGGCGTCTCCTCCGGCGGGGCCGTGGCGGCGGCGCTCCTGCTGTCGGCCGAGGTCAGCGCCGCGGTCATCGTCGTCATCGCCTGCGACCGCGGCGACCGCTACCTCTCGACCGGGGTCTTCCCGGATTGAGCGGGCGGTGAAGATTTTTGTCCGCAAATGAACGCAAATGAACGCAAATGAAGAAAAACCTAGAGCTTAGCTCCGTTCCAGGGGGTTGGCGAAGCGCGGAGACTTCAGGAGATCTTATTTGCGTTCATTTGCGTTCATTTGCGGACACATCCTCTTTCTTCGACCTTTAGGAATAGCCACTTGTCAAAAAAGCGCAAACCCCTTCCGCCGGAGATCGAGCTCGAGATCGAGGGCCTGACCCACGAGGGCCGCGGCCTGGCCCATTTCGACGGCAAGGCGATCTTCGTCGACTATGCCCTGCCCGGGGAGCGGGTGCGGATGCGCTACACCCGGGTCCAGCGCCGCTTCGACGAGGGGGCGGCGGTCGCGGTGCTGCGCGCCTCGCCCGACCGGGTGGCGCCGCGCTGCCCGCACTTCGGCGTCTGCGGCGGGTGCAACCTCCAGCATGTCGACCCCGCGGCCCAGATCCGCATCAAGCAGGAGACGCTCGCGGACGTCTTCACCCGCATCGGCAAGGTCAGCCCCGCCGCCTGGCTCCCGCCGCTGGTCGCCGGTCATTGGGGCTACCGGCGCAAGGCGCGCCTGGGGGCGCGCCATGTCATCAAGAAGGGCCGCACCCTGGTCGGCTTTCGCGAGCGCGGCACGCCCTATCTGGCCGACCTGACCCGCTGCGAAGTGCTGCACCCGAGCGTGGGCGAGCGCCTGCAGGTGCTGGCGGAGGCCGTCGGGCGCTTGAGCATCCGCGACCAGGTCCCGCAGATCGAGATGGCGGTGGGGGAGGCGCCCTGCGTGCTGATCTTCCGGGTGATGGCGCCGCCGAGCGCGGCGGATCTGGGGGTCCTCCAGGGCCTCGGGGCGGACTGGGGCTATCATATCTATCTGCAGGAGGGCGGGGTGGACAGCATCCGACCCTTGCCGGATCAGGGGGTGGAACTGCACTATGACCTGCCCCGCTACGGCCTGCGCATGGCGTTCGAACCGACCGACTTCACCCAGGTCAACCTTGAGCTCAATCGTCTGATGTTGGACCAGGCATTGGACCTGCTGGACCCCCAGCCGGACGAGTCGGTGCTGGATCTGTTCTGCGGGCTCGGCAACTTCAGCCTGCCGCTGGCGCGCCATGCTGCAGAGGTGCTGGGGGTCGAGGCGGACCCGGGCCTCATCGCCCGCGCCGCCGCCAACGCGCAACGCAACGGCATCACCAATGCCCGCTTCGAGACGGCCGACCTCTATGCCGACCTCACCGATGCCCCCTGGCTGCGGGGTCAGTATCATAAGGCCCTGCTGGACCCACCGCGCAGTGGCGCATTGGCGGTCCTGGACTGGCTGCCGCGCCTGGGGGTGCAGCGCATCTGCTACGTTTCCTGTTATCCCAGCACGCTCGCCCGGGACGCCGACCGTCTGGTCAACGCCCTGGGCTACCGGCTGGTCAGTGCCGGCGTGATGGACATGTTTCCACACACCGCGCACGTCGAGTCCATGGCCCTTTTTGAACGCCCTTGAACCCGCACCACGGGAGCCTTGCATCATGGGGATTGAGATCGAACGTAAATTTCTCGTCAGGAACGACGCCTGGCGCGCCCTCGCGCAAAGCGAGTCGCGCATCCGCCAGGGCTATCTGGCGACCACCGGCACCCTGACGGTGCGCGTGCGCCTGAAGGAGGACAGCGCCTACCTGACCCTCAAGGGCCCGCCCCTGGGCTTGGTGCGCTCCGAGTTCGAGTACCAGATTCCACCCGAGGACGGCGAGGCCCTGTTGCGCGAACTCGCCATCCTGCCGGTGGTCGAGAAGCTCCGGTACCGGATACCGTGCGGCCAGCACCATTGGGAGCTCGACGTCTTCACCGGCGACAACGCCGGCCTGGTCCTGGCCGAGATCGAACTGACGCGCGAGCACGAACCCTTTGAGTTGCCCGATTGGGCCGGGCTTGAAGTGACCGGCGATCCGCGCTATTCAAACGCCAACCTGGCGCGGCGCCCGTTCAAGCAGTGGTGAGTCGACTAGGTGCCGCGCCCCGTCAACCGCAGGTCGAGGGCCTCGCGTGAAAGTCGCGCCTGGACCCTGTGGGAGCGGCTTCAGCCGCGACCCGACCGCGCCAGGGCCTCGTCGCGGCTGAAGCCGCTCCCACAAGGGACTTTGTTCATCCGAGCGGGATGGGGCATGAGCCCCGTCCCGCCCCCGGATGGGCCTCTATCAGGCCCGGGTCCTCCGATACCAGGCCGCGATGCCGAACAGCAGCGAGACCAGTATCAACTGCGCCCAACCCGACAGCGTGGGGATCGGCAGGGTCGTCGTCGGCGGCGCGTCTGCATAGGTGTATTGCTGCGACGCGACAATCTCCCCTCCATTCGTTATGACCCGAACGAAGGCCGGGCCCGCCGTGCCCGCCGGGGTCTGACAGGTCAGCGAGGTCGCGGTCGGGACGCCCACCAGGGTACACGGCGGATCGCGGGAATCGCCGAACGCGCCGATCGTCACCGTCGCACCGTTCAGGTTCGTACCGGTGATGGTCACGCGCTGTCCGCCGCTCGTCGGACCGCGGGCCGGATTGATGAGCGTCACCGTCGGTGGGAGCACATAGGTGAAGAGCGCATTGGGCCCGTTAGCTCCGAAAGGTGTCGTGACCACGACGCTCGCCGCGCCCACCGCGCCCGCCGGGGTCGTGCAGGTCAGCGAGGTCGCGGACGGGACGCCCACCAGGGTGCAGGCCGCACCGCCGATCGTCGCCCCTGTCGCACCGGTCAGGTCCGTACCGGTGATGGTCACGGGCTGTCCGCCCGTCAAGCGGCCCGTAGGCGGGGCGATGGCCGTTACCGTCGGTGGAACCCCATAGGTGTAGAGTGTATTGGGTGCGTTGCTCCCATAAATCGTCGAGACCAACACGCTCGCCGCGCCCGCCGCGTGCGGCCCGGTCGTGCAGGTCAGCGAGGTCGAGGAAACGACGCTCACCCCGCCGCAGGTCGCACCGCCGATCGTCACCCCCGTCGCACCGGTCAGGTTCGCACCGGTGATGGTGACGGGCTGCCCGCCCGCCGTCGGACCCGTAGCCGGGGCGATGGCCGTCACCGTCGGTGGGGGCACATAGGTGTAGAGCGTATTGGGTCCGTTGGTCCCGCTGGGCGTCGTGACCAGGACGCTCGCCGGGCCCGCCGGGCCTTCCGTGGTCGTACAGGTCAGCGAGGTCGCGGACGGGACGCCTACCAGGGTGCAGGCCGCCCCGCCGATCGTCACCGCAGTCGCATCGGTCAGGGTCGTACCGGTGATGGTTACGGGCTGATTGCCCGTCGTCGGACCCGTCGGCGGGCTAATGGCCGTCACCGTGGGTGCGGGCGGCAAGGTGAAGGATACCAACGCCGTACCGGTGGACACCACCGCGACGGCGCCCGTGGGCACGAGGCTGCTGCCGCCGCCGCCGCCGCCGCCGCCGAAGCCTGGGGGATTGCCGGCACCGCCGCCGCCGCCGCCCCAGCCGCCGCCGCCGCCGCCGGCGCCATAGCCGCCGCCGCCGCCGCCGTTCGTGCCTCCGAGGGTGGTTCTAAACCCTGCGCCAAGACCCCCTGTTCCGCCGAAACCGGCGCCGCCGCCGCCGGAGGTACTGACCCCGTTGCCACCGTTGGCGCTCAAGGCCCCGCCGGCGCCACCGAATTCATTGGGGGCAGTGGGATTGGTCCCGCCGACACCGCCCGTCGAGAGGGTGACCCCGCCCGTAGACCCAGGCCCATAAGCCCCCCCGGTGCCGCCCGCGCCGCCGCCGCCGGCATTCGTCGTGCCGCCATTCCCGCCAGCCCCGCCAGGCGGGTCGCTGGTAACATAATCACCCTCTCCGCCGCCGCCGCCGGCAACGACCAGCGGACCCGTCTTATCCCCGGTCGAGATGGCCGAGTATCCACCACCACCGCTACCCACGGACTCGATGGAACCCCAGCCGTCCGCGCCGTCGCCCCCCACCGCGATCCAGAGGGTCTGACCGGGGGTGAGGCCGCTCAGGGTGCCCCTGATGGACGCCCCCTTGCCTCCTAATTCAAGTAAAGGACCACCGCCACCGCCATTAGCGCCCGTGACCACATAGTCAAGCGAGGTGTAGCCCGGGTCCACCTCACAGGTATAAATCCCGGCCGTGGTCTGGTTAAAGAGTGAACAGTTCGCGGCCAGCGCGGCTTGCGAACCGAGCAGGCTGCCCGCCGCAAGCAGTGACAATAGCGTGCTGCGCCAGGTCAGCCGCCGCGGCCGCGGCCAATCCGGCGGCTGGGTCGGTGGGGGGGTGGTTGGAAAGAGGGCGGGCATCGGTTTGATCTCCTGGTCAGACGATGAGGGGAAGCCAATTGGAGGGACGGTGCGTCCGTTGACCTCTATCCAGTGATTCCCGTTGAGTGAACGACAGCATGGTTGGCCCCGTGCCGGGCGTCCCGTGGACTCAGCGCCGCGAACGACCGGCGCCGCCGCACGCGGCCCCGGCGTTGCGGGTCATGGCTTGGACGGCCACGGGGCTTGGTCACTTGGCCACAGTTTATCCCGTGTACCTCCCGTGTACCCGCTGGGGCGGGTCTTAATGGTACCGCGCAAACCCGTATTTGGGCAAGGCATGACACAGGTCCGGAGGATGAAAGGCGGGCGTGGGGGTGGCTTCAGCCGCGCCGCGGCCAGGGCCGCGTGCGTCCTCGCGGCGCGGCTCGATACGCTCCCACAGAGCCCCAGCCTGAGGTTCGAGGTTAGGCCTTAAGCTCGTGGGCGACGAGTCCTCAACTGGAGGTCGAGGCGTCAGCCGAACGGGCGGCGGCGGCAATCCGCCCGGCCAGGATGTCGATGAGCCCTGGGTGGGCACCGACCAGCGCGGTGGGGTAGACGCGAAAGCCCGGGACCGCGGACTCGACCCGGGCGCAGATGGCGCCCAGGTCCCCGTCCGGTCCGGCGTGGCGGCCGGGGGAGAGGAAGAGGAGCGGGAGCAGGATGGGGCTTGTCGGGTCCGCGGCGGCGAGTCGGTGCAGGACGGTCTCCAGCAGGTCGCCGTTGAAGTCGTAGTCGGGGCCGGGGCGCCGTTCCATCACCGCCTCGTGGAGTTGCGCACCGGGGCCGAGCCGCTCGCGCAGCCGGGCGGCGAGCCAGGTGCGCACGGCGGTGACGGCCGGGATGGGCGAGCCGTGGTCGACCAGGACCAGGCGCCGGGGGGCCAGGCCCAGCGCGGCGGCGGTGCCCTGGATGTGCCCAAGCAGAATCTCGACCAGGCGCGGCTCCCCGTCCGGCAGCGGGCAGAGTTCGGGGGTGCAGCGCAATTGGAAGGGGCCTTGCTCACGGCGCAGTTGCGCGGTCAACTCGGGGATGAACCGGGTCAAGGCGCGGCTGGGTCCGAACCAGAGCGGGATCAGCAGGAAGTCCCGCCGGCCGGCGGCCAGGGCGCGGCGCAGCCAGGGTTCCAGGGTGTCCGCGCCGTGCCCGCCCAAGGCGCCCGCGGGCACCTGGTCCGCGTGCAGGAGCGAGACCGGGTGCACCGCCCGCCCGCTGCGCTCGGCCAGGGCGCGGGCGAGCCGGCGCAGGACCTGCGTGGACTCCGGGCGGGAGGAGCCGTTGTCGAGCAGCAGCGTGGCGGGCATGGGAGTTGAGGGCGGCAGGCGGGCGGGTGGTTGTGACGTGGCCCCGCCGGTTGGCAAAAGCAACGGGGCCAGGGTGCGCGGTGAGTCCCGGCACCCGGGCGCGCGTTCGCCGTGCCTGCTCGGTCGCCGGACCGCTGGCTCGGTCTCCAGTCGCAGACCGAACTGGTCCGCTACGCGGTGGCCTTGGGGGCGACACCTGAGTGCGGGAACCCCACGGCGACGCCCCCACGCCCCCCAGCGGCGGGGCGGCGCCGGTCGCAAGCACCACCCGGGGACGCTTCGCAGGGCCCCATGCTGAGCGTCCAGGCGACATAAGTGTCTGGTTCGTCATTGTCTTACGCTGCCGGTTGCGGCAACGGCCCCAGGGCGCCATGTCCGTTCGCATTGAGCCCGGTCGGGCGCCTCGCCTATACTCGCGGGTCTGAAGGTCGACGGCACCCGCCGCCCCCTGCACCAGGACTCTCGTGATGCGGAAACCGCTACCCTCCCTGATCGCCGCCCTCGTGGTCGCGTCCGCCCTGTTGGCCCCGTGCCTGCCGCGCGCCGACGACCTGATCCAGATCTACGACCTGGCGGTGCAGAGCGATCCCCTGCTGCGTGAGGCGGAGCAAAAGCTCTTCGCCACCAAGGAGGTCCGGCCCCAGGCCATAGCCCCGATGCTGCCCAATGTGGGGCTGACCGGAAAGGCGAATTACAACGACTTCTCCTCCAACGGCCGCTCGAACGTTGGGGGCAATGTCGTGAGCTTCAGTCAAAACGACCGTTTCAGCACCCAGACCGGTCAGGCGCTGGTGAAGCAGTCGGTCTACAACCGCGCCAATTGGATGACCCTGCGGCAGACCGATACCGTGATCGCCCAGGCGGAGGCCCTGTATCGCAATGCCCAGATCGATTTGATGGTGCGCACCACGGAGGCCTATTTCAACGTCCTGACGGCGGCGGACGCGGTGACGGTGGGGGAGGCCAATCTGCGGGCGGACGAGCGTCAGTTGGAGCAGTCCAAGCAGCGCTTCGACGTGGGCTTGGTGGCGATTACCGACGTCAATAACAGCCAGGCGGCCTATGACCTGTCCCGGGCCAATCTGATCAACTATCAGACCGCGCTCGACAACGCCTGGGAGGCCCTGCGCGTGATCGTGGGTCCCATCCGCGTACCGCTGGCCCGGCTTGGCGACAAGCTCCCGCTGGCCCCGCCGCAACCCAACGAGGTCAGTGTCTGGGCCGACAGCGCCCAGCGCAACAACTTCTCGATCATTGCCGCAAGCGATGCGGCGGCCTCCGCCAAGACCAATATCGAGATCCAGCGGTCGGGGTTCTATCCCCAGTTGGACCTTCAGGCGGGCTATGACGTGGTCCGCTCCGGGGCCGAGATCGGCAGCAACACCGATACCGGCTTTGTCGGCCTGACCCTGACCGTGCCGATCTATCAGGGCGGGGCCGTGGCGTCGCGCACCCGGCAGGCGGGTTACAATTTCCGTGCCGCTCAGGACCAACTGGACCAGACCCGCCGCAAGGTGGATCAGCAGGTCAAGGACGCCTTCCGCGGGATTCAATCCAGCATCGAGGCCGTGAAGGCGCGACAGGCGGCCGTGCTCTCCACCCGCTCCAACCTGGAATCCACCCAGGCGGGTCTGGAAGTCGGCACCCGCACCCAGGTAGACGTGCTCACGGCCCAGCGCCAATACTTCCAGGCGGAGTTCGAGTACCTGACCTCCAGGTACAAGTACATCATCAATGGGGTCAAGCTCCACCAGGCGACCAGTACCCTCACCCGCGAGGTCCTGGCCAAGGGGAATGCGTGGCTCAATCCGGGCGAGAAGGTCGCGCCGCCGGCGTATTAGGAAGCGGCTAGCGGCTCGTGGTTAGTAACGAGCCAAGAACAAGCCAAGCACAATCGTTGTCGTTGTCGTTGTCGTTGTCGTTGTCGTAATCGTAGTCGGAAAAGCGATGCAACTTGGCGTGTAAGAGAGTCGGGGGCGCTACGATAATCTCGATTACGACAACGACAACGACAACGACGCGCCAAGCACTCCCTAATCGACTTGTTTCACTTCTTGATCAACCATTCCTAACCACTGACCGCTTCCCCAAATGTCTGGTAACAGCTTCGGCAAACTCTTCGTCGTCACCGGGTTCGGTGAGAGCCATGGCCCGGCCATCGGCGGGATCGTGGACGGCTGCCCGCCGGGGCTCGCACTCTGCGCGGCAGACCTGCAACGCGATCTCGACCGGCGCAAGCCGGGGCAGTCGCGCCACACCACGCAGCGCCGTGAGTCCGATCAGGTGGAGATCCTCTCCGGAGTCTTCGGCGGTCTGACCACCGGGGCCCCGATCGGGCTCCTGATCCGCAACGAGGACCAGCGCTCCAAGGACTACGCAGACCTCGCCGCCCGCTATCGCCCCGGTCACGCCGATTACACCTATGACCAGAAATACGGCCGACGCGACTACCGCGGCGGCGGCCGGTCCTCG
>Ga0247839_1002610_pt1 | contig 26551 bp, 17 predicted proteins | sample LaCruzMarch2015__6_FD_192405 | JGI IMG/M metagenome (GOLD analysis project Ga0247839, IMG submission 192405) | Freshwater microbial communities from meromictic Lake La Cruz, Castile-La Mancha, Spain - LaCruzMarch2015_16m | ecosystem: Environmental > Aquatic > Freshwater > Lake | place: Spain... | reverse complement strand
TATAACAAAACTTGAATTAATGGTGTTTAGTTGTTTTATTCCAAACCTAGTTTGGTTATAAATTCCTACTTGGTAATGCTGAATTTCAGTACTTGAAGCCATGTTGTTAGCTGCCGAAAAAACATTGTTTTCAGTAACAGAACTACCACCTAAACTCCATGCTTTAGCACCAATTGGCTCTATTATTGGCTGAGCAAACAAGTTCCCCAAAAGCACAAAAAAACAAATAAATGTAAGTAATTTCATTTCGTAAATCCGTTAGTTTTTTTGACTTTTTATTTTTCCAATTATCGAATTTATTTTGATGATTTAAAAACAATAAAATGGTAACTATCGAATAACGGTAATTGTTCCATGTAATTTTACAGTTGATTCAAACTGTTTTTTGAAACTTCCTAAGTAAAAATATACTCCTTCGCTTACTGGTTCACCGTTGGTGGTTTTACCATCCCATTTAAAATCTTTGTCATTGCTTTTAAAAATTTCTTGTCCCCAGCGGTTAAAAATTATTATTTCAGCTTCACCACATTTGGTTAATCCATCTAATTTAAAAAAGTCGTTTATTCCATCGTTATTGGGTGTAAATACATTGGCTGTTTTTACTTTATTCAGGCTGTCGGCATAATGAATAGTGGCTTTGGCAGTATCGGCACATGTAGTTCCGCTGTTTAAAATCAATACTATTTCTTGGTTATTTATTTCATCAATTTCCAAAGTAGTACTTCTCAAATTACTGGTTTTATTATTGGGCAAAAGCCACAAATAATTTAATGCATTTTCAGTTGGAGTATTTAATGTTACAGTACTAGCGCAAGTATCAAAACTATATAAAATATTGGCGTCTTTGAACCTAAACGACATTTTAAAAGCAGCATTACTACACCTAGGACTTACATTGGTTTTAAAAACTGCATCGGAACTAGTTGGGAAATCGCTAATAGTGATTCCATTTTCAGGACAACTTGCACAAACCGATTGATAAATATATCCTTTTTTATCAAACCTACTGGTTCCTCCATCCACATGATCTCCGGTTTTGTTACCACCAAAAAAAGTAGCATACAATATTTTTTCAGCATTTTGACTCAAAACCATCAAATAAAAATCTTTTCCATCGGTTGTTTTTTTTAAAGCATCTATAGTTACTGGTAATCCAAATGTACTTCCAACAAAATTTGTTCCTCCCCAGCCACTAATATATAAACGCCCGCAATCATCAAGCAAAAAAGCATTTATGCTTATATCAAAACCAACATTACCACTACCAAAAGTGCTAATAAATTCTACGTTGTTAAAGTTTTTGTTTATTTTACTAATAAATTGTTTTCCATTTGGTACCGAATAAACATTACCAATTGGTTGAATATTACCCATTGAATTTCCAACTATATAAATATTTTCATCATTATCTAGTTCCAAGCTAAAAATTTGATCACTTAACAATGAACCAAAATATTTTAAGTTTAAAATGGAGCTTCCATCATTTTTTATTTTAGCAATAAAACCATCACTTTGTCCACCTAAATAGGAGTTGGTAGCATTACTTCCAATTATATTATCAGTGGTACTTCCAGCAATAAATATGTCTTCGTTTGAGTTTAAATCTATACCATAAATTACATCTTGGCTATTACCTTTTAGAGCTGAACTAAACAATAAATTATCGCAGTTAGGACTTAGTTTAAAAACAACGCCTTTTTGTAAGGTGTCGGAAATGATAGCTCCAAAAGAACCTGATGTTATTGGGAAATTCAGAGAAAAACTACAACTTCCTACAATAATATTATTTGCTTTATCTACAATTACGTCTCCTTTAAACTCATCAGCGTAAAAAATTTTCAATTTTGTGTTTGAATTCCATCCATCTTCCAAATATCCACCAAAATAAGTGGAACCCAAAAGTGCAGTACCATCGGCATTGAATTTGGTTACAATAAAATCGTAATTTCCATTATGGCTGGTGTCGTATCCATTATTACTTACAGGAAAATCTATTGATTTGGTTGTTCCCATTACCACTAAATTGTCATTGTTATCTACCACTAAACTATGTGGGTATTCATTATGTATTCCACCTAAATAGGTTGCATAAATCAACTGCTTTCCATCGCTGCTGTATTTGCTAATAGTAATATCACAAGGCAAATTAACAGGATATTCTTGTACACCACCTTTATAAATTAATTGAAAAGATCCTGGAGTTACAGGATAAGTTCCACCAAATTCATCTGTTGTAATACCACCTGCAAATAAATTCCCTTTGCTATCATAGGTAGCTGTAAATCCAAAATTATCTTCGGTTGAACCACTGTAAGTGCTAAAAATTAAATCTGGGTCAATCACCAAATTGTAATTTGGGTTGTAATGTTCGGCTTCAAAACCAATGCAGTTATTTTTTAAAGTATATTTTACATTTACCAATACACGTTTTCCTTCAATAATTTGATAAGCAAATGGTTTTTGTTCTTTTAAAATTCCTTGCGAATGGGAAATATATAACTCGTTATAGTTTAAATAAACACTGTCTGCGCCAGTTATTTGTAGTTTAATATCAGCCAAATTAGCATTTGGTTTTATCATCCAATCGTATTTTAACACATTGCTTTTTGAAGTATTTATTTGTAAATCTATTTGGTTATAAATGTTTGGGTAAATAATATTTTGATAGGAAAGTACTTTGCTTTTCCATTTGCTTTTATCATTGCCAAAAAAATAATTTTTATAGGAGTTTTCAGCTTCACCATTTGAAATTGGAAAGCAGCTTTTATTGACATTTTTAAACAAAACCGACAAATAATTTCCGTTAATAACTATTTCTTTTTTTTCTATTTTATGCAAGTGTTCATTGGCATCGGCTACATTTTTCGGGTTTAGAAAATAGTAAGAAATACTTTTATCTTTCAATAAAATATGCAAGTCCGAACTGCTGAATTTGAAGCTTATATCGTTGTTCCATTGACCTATATTTTCTGTAAAATAAATTTTATTTTCTGTTGCCACTGGCAAAAAATTTACTTGTGCCAAAACAAAACATTGACAACAGAATTGCAATGCAATAAAAAAAATGATATGTGGTATTTTTACAACCAAAAAAATATATTTATAATAGGCAAAGTAAATGATTTTTAAAATAAATAGCTTGCAATAAAAGCTTTTAGAAAATTTTAAGTTTTTTTGAGAACCACTTGCAACCTAAAAATAGTTTATTTAATCAAACACAACAGCAATAGAAAAAGTGAGCCAAAATATAAGTCAAGAATTGATAGATAAATGCATACAAGGGCAAGCATTAGCTCAAAAACAATTGTATGAATTTACTGTAAGACAAATGTATGGAATATGCTTAAGGTATTGCAAAAACCCTGAAGACGCAAGAGATACAATGCAAGAAGGATATATTAGGGTTTTTAGTAAAATGAAACAATTTGAAGGAAAAGGAGTTTTGGAAGCATGGATGAGAAGAATTTTTGTAAACTGTGCTTTAGAAAATATAAGGGTAAATAAATTTTATACTGAAACTAGCGATATAGCCGATGAATACAATTTAGGTTTTGAAAATTTAACTATTGACAAAATTAGTCAGAAGGAAATTATGGAAACCTTTCAAAAGCTAGCTAATGGATACAGAACAGTTTTAAATTTATATGCCATTGAAGGGTACTCTCATGCTGAAATAGCTGAAATGTTAGGCATAAGCGAAGGAACGTCAAAAAGCCAATTAGCAAGAGCAAGAGGCGCATTTTTAAAAGAATATAACAAATTAAAGAATTGAATAAATTAGACAATATATTAAAACAACAAATGGAAACTTTTGCTCCAGAAGCCCCCAATATTTGGGCTGAAATTGAGCAAGGTATTCAAGCCAATGCTCAAAATGCGGTGGTAACCAAATCCATTGCAGGTAAGCTAACAATTACCATTGCTAAAATTGCAGCTATATTGGTTATTCCTGCTAGTGTAGTTGTTTATTTTGTAAGCAATGAAAAGAGTATTGTAATTGAAAACAAAAAAGTGGAGAACACAATAAATACTGCTCCATCTAAAATTACTGAAATTGAAAAGCCAACAGTTTCTAAAACTATAGAAACTCCTTCATCTAACAAAAAATCATCAACTAATATTGATTTGAATAAAGAGGTTTTAAAAACAAAAAATATTTCTAAACAAATTCATGAAACAGAAAATACTATTTCAACTACTCATAAATCGACTAATTTGGAACAAATAATTGTTTCAAATAAAACAGATAAAGTAAAAGAAATAGCTAATGTAAATAGTGAAGAAATATTATTGAAAGAAGAAGTTGAAGAAATTGAAATTCAAGAAACCCAAGGGGAAGTTTTTTCTGCCGAAAATACAGTTGGTATAAAATCTTTACCAAATGTTTTTACCCCCGATAACGATGGAATAAACGATAAATATGTGATAGATATAGAAGGTGAGAAATTCTATAACTTAAAAATTTACAACTATAACAACGAATTAATATTTGAAAGTAATGATAAAAATACCAATTGGGATGGTATAAACTTCAAAACTGGACAAGCTTGTAACACTGATATTTACTATGGAATTTTAACTTATAAATTATATAATGATGATAAAAACAAAACTAGAATGACCAAAATAAAATTGATACGATAAACGTAAAACTTGTAAATTAATTAAATAATATTATGTTAGCGAACTGTTTAAAAAATAAATAAATAATAAAAAATGAAATATATGTACTTTAAATTATCCTTTCGAAAGCTAAAGCACAGTGCTGTTTTGGTTTTCCTATTGTTTTCATCCATCTTGGCTAAAGCCCAAGCCGATTTTACAATATCCCCCACAATTGCTTGTGCTGGTGTAGATAGAACACGTGTTAATATTACAACACCTGGTATAGCACCGGCAGATTTGATCTCTTTTACTGTTCGTTGGGGAATTCCTAATGATACTGCTGTAAATGCTAGAATTGCTGGACAAGCTCCTAGTCCTTTGTTTTCTAAACAATTTTTTACAGGTGGAATTTACAATATTACAGTTGTTGTTAAAAGAAATGGTGGGCCAGATGTTGTGATTACAAAATCTGTTAAAATTTGGGAACGCCCAACTACTTCATTTACTCTTTCAAGTGCCGATAATCAGTGTTTTAAAAACAACCAGTATTGTTTCAATAATACTTCTAAACAAGGTTCTGCACCATTGGTTAAGTATGAATGGACTTTTGGTGATGGTAACTACCGTTTAATTACTGATACCAATATTAGAAATATTTGTCATCAATATGCTTTGAATAATCCTGCATATCAAGTGGGTTTAAAAGTAACTGATTCTGTTGGTTGTACTACTGATCCTATTACTGATTTGTTAAGTGCCAAAGGTGTAAAATTGGCACCAGATATTAATCCTAAATTTGAAATTACAGGTCAGGCCCAATGTGATACTACTTTTTATATTTTTAAGAACACTACTTCTATGAGTTTTGCAAATGTGTTTTCATTTACATTTGATTATGGTGATGGAACAAAATATGTTTCAGGACCACCAAATACAGTTACTCAAGATTTTAATAGATGGTCGAAGCCATACACTCATGGTTACACTACTAATAATGTTTTTCGTCCTTCATTAATAGTAAAAGACAAATCATCGGGATGTATTGATACTTTTTATTATGAAACCACTGGATTACCATTACCTGAAAATATTATTTATCAGATAGAATTGCTTACAAAACGTAGCATTCCAAACGATTCAATAGCTGATTCAGTTTGTTTAATGACGCCAGGTGCCGCTACTTTAACCATGTATAACAAGTATGATTTACAAGGACCAGGTGGAACACCTTTGGATATACGTTGGCATTTCCATGATCCAAACGCAAACCCTCCTGGGTCTGATTTTAACCCATTTGTAAATGTGTTTCAGCCTACTTACGACTACAAAGGAATGGGTCAGTTTTTCCCAACTTTAACTGTTAAGTGTCCGGGTGCTACTGCAAAATCTAGAACTTATACTTTTTATTCTAAAATTGATACTCTTCCAAAAGATCCTAATAGGTATCAATATCAAGATTATTGGGCAGCACCAGATCCTAATTATCCTCAATGGACAAATCCTAATGGACCACAATTAAATCCAATATTATATACTAAGAATGGAAGATTGATGACTCCTAACACCACTGGTAATCCGTATTTTTTTAATTATAATGGTAAAATATCGGCTTATGCTTACGATACTTTGTATAGCTCGGTAGATCCTACTGTAATTTTAAGTATTTATGCTCGTCATATTGGTTGGGCTGATTCGGTGAGTTCGAGTTGGGATTTCTTTAAAATAAATGATGATGTTTGTATCAACAAATGGATAGATACAGGATTAACTAATTTCAGAAATCCAATGACTGGCGTTTTAATCACAATTCCAATTTACAGAGAATATTGTAATCCAATTTCTCGAGCTATTAGAACAACAGATACATTATTTAGAGATAAATTAATTGGAATTGGTGTAAATATATTAGGTCCATTTGTTAGAATTGAAAATCCGTTTCCTGCTGGTGGACCACCACCTCCTGATGATGTGGTTTTACAGTGGCAGAAATTACAGTGCGGTCCTACTTATCCAGTTCAATTTGTAAATAATTCATTGACTTATCAGTCAAACAGACTTTGGATTCGTTGGGATTTTGCCGAAGATGCTTTTGCTCCAGCTTGTACTTCGTATTCAAGACCTAATCCATCGGCAGCTAATTTTGGACGTGAACCATACACAGGTCCTGGTGATTTGCAAAATAGAACCATTGGAGCTTTTATAGCCAATGGAAAAGAATATTTGGGTAGATTAAATATTTGTAATTACTCTCACGATACAATGCCTACTCGCCAATATACCAATTGGGATGTAGCTTTTGATTGGAACAAATACGGTCACGATTTTCCTCCTTACGATACTACAAGATGGACAACTGGTTATTCAGTTTGGCCTACATCGCAAGCACCACCAACAGGATTTACTTGGGTTCAACCAAGAGATACAAATGGATCTAATGGAGCAGGGATTTGGAATAAACCATGGACTGCAGTTGGTCCTACTCCAACTCGAATAGATACCATGATAAATATTTGGCCTGCCGATATTCCAGCCAATAATGTAATTAGGTTAAACAGAGGAATTCCAGATCCTATTTCAAGTTCGCGTGGAAATTGGATGGATATAATTCCTGCTGGTACCAGAATTGATACTGGTTTATTAAATATTTCACTTACAAATGCCAACGATGGTGTAGCAAGAAATTACAAAGGTTCTGATATTATTCCTGGAATTTCACCTCCAAAAACGCTTTACAGATATGCTTTTGACCGACAGGTTATACAAGACATTACAGTAACTTTAAGAATGAAAGATTCATTGAATAATATTTCTGGTGATCCTGATTACAGACAAACTAAAATTAAATATGATACCATTCAAATTTATGACCCAGTTACCTTTGGTACAAAAGATTCTATTATTATTGACTCATTGTTCCTAGATGATTGGGATTGTAACGGTTCAAGTTCAGTAACTTTAAGTTATACTCGTCCTGATGCTTTTGGGTTAAGTCAAGATGGAAAAGTTTGCCCTAATTTTAAATCAGGTTCTTCAGGTGGAGACCCACAGTTAATTTTTAACAGAAATGGATATTTAGACTCTGCTAGAACAGATCAAGGTGCTGGTATTTTACCATCAAATAGTAGAACCATGTTGTTAATTAACTACGATTCATTATTAGATAGAAATGACAACACACCTTGTAGATTAGATAATTTTGTTGATTTTTCTGGTGCAAATCCTGATCCAACATATGCAGGAGGTTTAACCATGCCTAGAATGTATTTAGCAGTAAATTATCCACTACCTCCACCAAGACAATGGAGTTCTCCTTCTGGAACCAGAGCATGGTTACATTATTGGCCAAGCGGTCCAACTGGAGGCGGTGTTAATAACATGCCTGTTGATCCAAAGGGTTGGGTTACTTTAGGTTTAATTGTTGGTACGGGTTGTTTTTCACCTACTAACTGTAGCCTACCTTCATGCTATAGTGATACTGTTTGGTACCATAAATTCTTTAGGTTTATTGAGCTAAATGCTAATTTTACCATTGAAAATTTTGCTCATGAATTTCCAAACCCTCCTCCTTATTGTTATTTAAGAGGTAGAGGTGATGAAGTAACTTTCCATTATTACGATTCTATTCAAGATAATGTTATTGCCGATGTTTGGGATTGGGGTGATGGAACTGCTACTGTAGATTCGTTTTATTACCAACCTAATGAAGATATTCCTTTTAATAGAATTAGGTATAATTTCAATTCTAACGATCTTCCATGGTCGCTTTCAAGTACTGAATATTTCCCTGTGGGCTTAAGAATATCGGTTGATACCGTTATTAATAAAATTTATCGTTGTGATGACTTAAATAAAGTATTTCCTCCACAAAGAATAGATACCATTATTACTACTCGTGATTCAAGTTTAATGTTTACTCCTATTAAACATAAGTACTTAAAAACTACTTTTGAACACATGGTTGTTGGTGGAAATGGCGATTTAGAAAGACGTGGAGATATTACACCTGTGTTGCATAACATGGTTACTAATAGTTTTTTTAGATGTGAAAATAGAATAACAAAATACATTGTAATTGGTGTAATTGATACTTTTGATATTAAAAATGCTGCTGGCGAATGGGACACTGTTTTCTGCCAAGGTGAAACAGTATTTTTCTACGATTCCATCAGGTATTGGTATCCTTCTGCTAATTGTTCAAGGCCTTTAAATATTCCAGCTAACGAAAATGATTTATTGAATAACGATCAAGGAAACATGCACAATTGGGCTTATACAAAAGATTCGTATCCTTTAGATTCTATTCAAACCAATATTACTTTCGATTTGACTGATTATTTAATCTTCCCAGGTAATGCTGCTGTTTGCCCTATCACTCATTTACAAAGAGTTGTTGGTGTGGGTGCTGATGGATTTTCTCCTGCTGTTCGTTGTTTCAAAAATAGAAACTATTTCCACGAACGAATTTATTGGGATTTTGAATCGGATGGTGTAATTGATGCTTTTGGACCTTTTAGGGTTACTAATCCTGTTACTCATAAATATCCTGTTCATGGTAGGTATAAAGTATCAATGATTTCAATTGATAGTATTGGCCGTTGGGATACTTGTTTCCAATTTTTAAATGTTGTTAGACCAATTGCAGCTATTGATGCAAATGATGATGGTTTGTATATTTGTGGTGACAACTTTATTTTTAAAGATTCTACTACAATATTAGATGATTATTGGGCTACTACTGGAATAGATTCATTAGATAGAATTACAACTTGGAAATGGTGGTTTGGCGATAGAAAATATTATCCTTTAGCTCCTCAATCTGTATTGAAAGATCCTATTTATGATTATAGAAGAAATGGTAGATATACTTTGCGTTTGGCTATAACTACTGAACAAGGATGTACCGATACTGCATTTAAAGATATATTTATTAGCGGTCCTCGTCCTCATTTAGTAGTAATAGACGATACACTTGGTTGTGCACCTCATAGGGTTAGAGTAGTAAGTATTCCTGAACGTGAAGTATGGGCAAATGCTACAGATACACCAAGTAAGTACACTGTTGTTTTTTCAGGAAGACCAGATAATTTACAAGATGAAATTCTTTATTCTACAATTGATACTGTAACTTTCTATTACGATCAACCTGGAACTTTCTATATTTCTGCAATTGCTTACGATAATGTAACAGGTGCAGGTGGAGTTTGTAAACCAGTTGTTGCTCCAGATACTGTAGATGGTTACGAAAAACCAATTAGAATAACTGTTAATGTACCTTATAATGTAGATTTCTTATCGTCAAGAGATACAGTTTGTGTGGGTGAAGTGTTTACTATATCTAACAAATCGGATAGGGATACCATTAACAGGTATAGAATGGATGTATTTGATGCAAAATATAACACTAGGTTAGATTCTGTATTGAAAACTAATTTTGTTGCAGATTCTGCTTGGCAATATAGATTTGATGCAATTGGTCAGTATAAATTGGTATTGAACTCTACCAGATTTAATAAAGGGTACTCGCCTTGTGTTAATAAAGATACTATAACAATGGTGGCAACTAAATCGAAAGCCGACTTTGATGCTACTCCAGAAGGTGAAGCAGCATATAGACTTGTTAATAAATCGGATACTTCTATTTCTGATAAATATACTTGGAAAATTTACAATCCTGATGGTTCTATGTATGCTACTTATCCTAGAAGTTTTGATGAGGCTAGCCCTTTAATGAACTTTGTTCAATCATTTGCCGACCTTGATTCTACAAGAACATTTGAAGTTTGTATTATTGCCGATGTGGCAGGTACTCACTCTTGTCCTGATTCAGTTTGTAAAACAATTGAAGTAATTGTTCCAAAAAGTAAGATAAGAATACCAAATGTATTTACACCTAATGGTGATGGTATAAATGATGTATTTAAAATTGACATTGTTAGATACAAAAAATACAATTTAGTTATTTGGAACAGATGGGGTAATAATGTATTTGAGAGTACTAAAGACGATGTAATGTGGAATGGTAAAACAAATAACGATGGTGGCGAAAACCCTGCTGGTACATACTATTACTTATTTAACTATCAGTTAATAGGTGGACAGGAACAAACAGTTCGTGGTTCTATTACACTAATTAGAGAATAGTTTTAAACACTAAAAACCTAAAAGCTGCTTCAAGTAAAATTGAAGCAGCTTTTTTTATGTTATAAAGAAGATGTATTACAAGTTTATCAAATGAAATTGCATTTGCTTTAGTAAATATAACCTTTAGAAAAACAAAAGCCTCGTAGAGGCGATACAACTCCAACTAAAGCATTTTATTTTACAACATTGCCAAAGGCATAACTAAAAAGAAATTTAAAGTAATAAGTGTTTTTTTATTGATTATACAAAGCAGTTATTTCATTGTTATTTATTACTCTGTTGTAAATTTTTACCTCATCAATAGCCCCTTGAAAAAAATAGTTTTTACCATAACCACCCCCGTTTCCTAATACAAAGGGTTTGTTGGTATTGGCAAAAATTTCGTTGTTTTTATTATCAAAACTGGTTTGTAAAACACCATTGCTAAAAACTTTTAGTTGATTGCCGTTGGCAATAAAAACTATATGTTGCCAAGTGTTTAATTGTATGGGTGCCGAAGCATTTAAAGGGTCTATGCCATAAACTGTATTGGTGCCACTTTCATTCCAATTGTCAAAATTAAAATATTGCTTGTTTCTAAAATGATTATCAATGCTGTATTCAAAACCTCCAAAGGCGCTGCGTTTGCTTAAAATGGCGCAAGGTTTTAGGGTATCTTCTAACAGTACCCAACAGCTTATACTAAAAATAGCATTAGAGATAGATGCCAAGTTTAAATCGCCAAAATTAACCAAGGAAGAGTCGTTTCTATTAAAATGTATTGCTTGGTTTGCAACACCTTTCCTATTGTTTACAAACGTACTTTTAGTATTTATTCCATCAGTATTGCTTACGCTTTCGGTAAATGAGTTATTGAAATTTATAGAAACCACTAAACCATTGTTTAAGTTAATATCACTCGCTTTTTGTACAGTTTTTTCGGGAGTGCAGTTGGCCATAAGAACAGAGCAGCACATAAAATATAAGGTTTTTTTCATATTGCAATATGAAACGAAAAACTTGTATTTTTAGTAGTTAAAAAAAAGTAATTGTGGTAAGTAATTTTTTATGGCAATTACTGTAATAAACCATATAAGTTTTGCAGTTAACAATAATTTTGGTAAGTACCTACTTTAGCATGTTTGCTTTCTGGGTAATAAATTGAGGAAAAAAATTACCTTGAAGTAGTTAGTAGTTCCATTTTTTATTCAAATATAGCTCTTGTTATTAATTAAAGGAAACATTTTGTTTCAATAACTTAATTAGTTATTAAATATTGTAAACATGCTACTAAAGTAAAGTATATTTTTAAAAAACATACTTTACTAGTTACATACTATACTGCTAAAGTTATTAAACTAAACCAATATGTTAGCAATTCTAATAAACAAAATAATTCAACTATTAGTAAAGTTATAACCAAAAAGTTTCGGAGAATGTTAGCATGGTGTCGGATTATGTTAGCATGGTGTCGGATAATGTTAGCATTGTGTCGGATGTTCTCAACTTTGTGTCGGATGCTTTTAACTTTGTGTCGGATAGTGTTAGCATTGTGTCGGAATGTATCAACTTTATGACGGAAGATGTCAACTTTATGACGGACGCTCTTAACATTGTGACGGAATGTCATAACTTTAGGGTTTTGAGTAATAAAAAAGTATGTTTCGATATTAGCTTTATAGGTTATAGTAATAACTTTAGTACGCCTGGCTTTGACTTTGTAGTTTTAAATTTTAAAAACAGTTGTTATAGTAACTGCTTTATGCATGAACATTACATTTATAACTAAGAATGGAGCATTTTACAAGGATAAAACTATAAAATGGGTAGATAAAATGGCAAAATGAGGGGAGCAAGGAATAAAACAGGAAAAGAATGAAATAAAATGGAAGGAGAATGGAGCGTTTTGGTAGGAGGAAACCATAAAATGAGTGATGAATACGGCAAAAGGATGGGAGGGAGGAATAACTTATTTTAATAGATTTGCTTTAAAACAAAAAAGCCATGAATTTTTAAAATTCATGGCTTTTTTGGTAAACAGAACAAAGAAATTTTATTATTTATTTCCTTTGTAACGCTTGTCTGGAGTACCGTCTTTTTTTAACTTACCTTTCTCTTTTTTGTTTTCTTTAAAACGCTTGTCAGGTGTTCCGTCAGCTTTTAGTTTTGCTCCAGTTTCTTTTTTAGGCTCCGATTTTTTAGGTGTTTTTTGAGCAAAAGTTGGAGTTGTAAATGTTACTACTAATAGTAATGCTAGTACTTTGATTAAGTTTTTCATTGAATAAATTTTTAGTTGATTGGTTTAATATTTTGAGTCCGCAAATAATTATTATTATTTTAAAATAACAACATATTTTTTATTTACAAAAACTTTTTGTTAGTTGCTTAAATCATGAAAGAAAATTCGAACACGTTAATTAATGAAGAAACATTACGAGCTATTTTTAACAATGCTGTAGATGGAATGGTGGTAATAAATAACAGGGGAATTATACAATCTACTAATTTATCGGTTACTAAAATGTTTCAGTTTGAAGCTGAAGAAATGTTAGGAAATAATATTAGTATGCTAATGCCCGAACCAGATGCAACTAAGCACGATGGTTATTTGAAGAACCACATTGATACCGGAGAAAAAAAAATTATTGGTATAGGTAGAGAAGTATTGGGTAAAAGAAAAGACGGTTCAACTTTTCCGTTTTTTTTAAGTGTTTGTAATGTTCAAATAAATAATGGTGAACAATTATTTGCAGGTGTTTTACACGATATAAGTGTATTGAAAAAAGCCCAAAAAGACATAGAAGATTACAGTAAACGATTAGAAGAAAGCAACAAAGATTTACAAGATTTTGCCTATATATCATCGCACGATTTGCAAGAACCATTTCGAAAAGTGCAAGCTTTTGCCGATAGAATTCAAAAATCGGAATATGCTGCCTTAAGCGATCAAGGCAAAGATTATTTGCAACGCATTTTAAATGCTTCAAAACGGATGCAAAGGTTAATAAACGATTTGTTGGAACTGTCCAGAATTTCGGCCAAGCAAAACAAGTTTCAAAACATTGATTTGAATATTATTTTGGAGCATGTGTTGGAAGATTTGGAACTATTAATTGATTCGACCCAAACTAAAATACATGTAGAAAAACTACCAATAATTTGGGGCGATGAAACACAAATTCGTCAGTTATTTCAAAATTTGATTAGCAATGCTATTAAGTTTAAAAGTGAACACAGGAATCCGGAAATATTTATAAGTGCTCAGTTTTTAAATGCTCCCAATAATATGTTGGAAATAAATTTTAAAGATAATGGTATAGGAATAGAAGAAAAATACAGTGAAAAAGTATATACTGTTTTTCAAAAACTTCATGGCAATAAGTATGAAGGTTCTGGAATTGGATTAGCTGTTTGTAAAAAAATAGCGCATAGACATGGAGGAAATATTACATTTACCAGCCAATTGGGAATAGGAACTTGGTTTAAAATTACCTTGCTAAATTTGGAAGATAACAGCCGAACAACAACAATATAAAATAAAAATAATTATGAGTTTAAATTCAAAAAGCCTTCACTTACTAATAGCCGAAGACGATGAAGAAGATAGAATGTTAACCCAAGAAGCTTTGATAGAAAGCCGACTTAAAAACACCGTTCATTTTGTGGAAGATGGCGAATATTTAATGGACTATTTGCACAATAGAGGAAAATATACCGACAAACTTAAATACCCAACTCCTGGTTTTATTTTGCTCGACTTAAACATGCCCAGAAAAGATGGACGAGAAGCACTAAAAGAAATTAAGAGCGATGAGGTTTTAAAACGCATTCCTGTTATTATTTTAACTACTTCAAAAGCCGAAGAAGACATTATTAGGTCGTATAATTTGGGGGTAAATTCGTTTATTACTAAGCCAATAACTTTCGATGGGCTAATAAATGTAATGAAAGCACTTGGCAATTATTGGTTAGAAGTGGTAGAATTACCCAGAATAAATTAAACAAATAGTTTTAAAATGAAGCCTCACTATAATATTTTACTCATTGATGATGATGAGGAAGATTTCATAATTACACGAGATTTAATATCGGAATTTAAAGAAATTAGTTGCGATTTTGATTGGAATCAAAGCTATGAAGAAGAGATTTTAACTATAAAGAAGTACGATATTTTTTTAGTTGATTACAGATTGGGTTTAGAAACTGGTTTAGATGTTACCAATAAATTAAGGCGATTATTTCCTGATGTTATAGTAATTATTCTTACCGGAATGGCCGATAGTGAAGTGGATAGAAAAGTAATGAAAGCTGGTGCTTCCGATTATTTGGTTAAAGGTAAAATAGATGCTGAACAATTAGAAAGAACCATTAGGTATGCGTTAGAACATGCGCAACATTTAACAAAAATTAGGGAACTAAACCAAGATTTAGAAAAAAGAGTAGAGGATAGAACAGCCCAATTAAGTTTAGCTGTTAAAGATTTGGAAAGTGCCAATACTTTATTGGCAAACCAAATAGAAGAAAACAAAAAAGCAAACATTGAACTATTAAAATCGCAGCAAATGCTTGCCACCATTGCTCAAAATTATCCCAATGGAATTATAAGTGTATATAATAAAAACCTTACTTGCGAATTTATTGAAGGGCAGGAATTACAAAAGTTAGGTTTAAGTAAATTGGATTTTTTAGGTAAAACAATTAATGAAACTTTCGATAATTATGCCAGCGAAATTCATACAAGCCATTTTGATAAAACATTATTGGGCGAAAACACCATTTATGAATTATTGATAAATAACAACAATTACTTGTTTTATACCACTCCAATTAAAGACGATAAAGGAATTATAGCTCGAATTGTAGTAGTTTGCTTAAACATTAGTAAAGTAAAGGAAGCCGAAGAAAAAACACGCCAAGCTTTAGACAAAGCCAATGAGTTAAGTGAACTAAAATCGAGGTTTATTTCAATGGCATCGCACGAATTTAGAACGCCATTAAGCACCATTCTTTCATCGTTAAACTTAATGATGAAATATAAGGACTTGAACGAGCATTTAAAGTTTGCTTCTCATGGTGCTAAAATAAAAAATTCTATCATTAATTTAACCGAAATATTAGAGTACTTTTTATCGGTTGAAAAACTAGATTCTGGACATTTTAAAATTGAACCCACTTCGTTCGATTTGGTTGATTTTATAAATACAAACATTGATGAAGTGGTAAACGATTTGAAAGACAAACAAAGAATTGTTTTGCAGCTTTCATTGAAGAAAATAATGATTAATCACGACAAAAAAATTATAAGAACTATATGGCAAAACTTAATAACAAATGCCATTAAATACTCGCCAGAAAATGGCGAAATTATAGTTCATTTACTTGCACTTGGCGACAGATTTATTTTAAGTGTTAAAGATAATGGAATTGGAATTCCTGAAAACGAACAAAAAAATTTATTCGAACGATTTTACAGAGCCAACAACGCTTCTAATATTCAAGGCACAGGTATTGGCTTAAATATTATAAAAAAATACATTGAACTTTTAGGTGGGAGTATTACTTTTACCAGCATATTAAATGAAGGAACAACATTTACAGTGAACCTACCACTTGTTTTAAAAACAGAAATAAACTAATCCTCAAATGAATAAAATACTACTAATAGAAGACAACAAAAATGTACGTGAAAACATAGCAGAAATATTAGAACTTTCGGGTTATAAAGTAGAGCAAGCAGTGAACGGAAAAGATGGTGTAAGCAAAGCAAAATATTTACTCCCCAATTTGATTATTTGCGATATTATGATGCCCGAATTAGATGGTTATGGCGTGTTAAATTTACTATCAACCGAAAGTAATACGGCCTCAATTCCTTTTATATTTTTAACTGCTAAAGCAGAATTGACCGATATGCGAAAAGGCATGAACTTGGGCGCTGACGACTATATTACCAAGCCTTTTGAAGATACTGAATTACTAAAAGCCATAGAAGTAAGGTTGGGAAAAGTAAAAGCTATTCGCTCCGATTTTCATAAATCAATTGAAGGGATTGAATCGTTTATAGAAACAGCCATGACTTTAGAAGATTTAGACAAAATATCGAAAGACAGAAAAAGAATAATATTTAAAAAGAAACAACCAATTTATAGCATTGATAATGTTCCAAGAGGAATTTATTTTATAGAAAAAGGCTCGGTAAAAACTTATAAAACCAGCATAAACGATAAAGATTACATATCGAAAATTTATAATGCAGGCGAGTTTTTTGGATATATAAATTTACTAGAAAACGCTAATTACTCCGATAATGCTGAAGCCTTGGAAGAAACCATAACATATTTTATTCCCAAAGACGATTTTTATGAATTAATTTCCAAAAACAGGTTGGTAGCAAATTCATTTATTAAAATGCTAGCTGGAAGTGTGGTAGAACACGAAAACAGAATGATGAAGTTGGCATATAATTCGGTTAGAAAACGCATTGCCGAAAGTTTATTGATGCTCGATAAAACTTATAATACCAAAAATGAAGATCATTATGCATTGACGGTAAACAGACAAGATTTGGCAAGTTTAGTTGGTACTGCTGCCGAAACAGTTATTAGAACTTTATCGGATTTTAAAGACGAAAAAATAATTGAGTTAAAAGGAAGCGCTATTACCATTTTAGATAAAAATAAGCTGTTGAATATGAAGAATTAGTTGTTTCTCTTTAATAATTCAAAAATCTTTGCAAAATACTGCTTAGTCGTCATTGCGAACGAAGTGAAGCAATCTCACTGTTAGTTTTTTAAATTACTCTACGTGCGCAATGACGTTTAAACAATCAAATGAAAGACAGGTAATTTCTCATCGTGAAATGAAAGATTTGGTGAATTCATGGCACAAATAAATTGGGTTGTAATTCCACTAAAATTTATGCTTTATCGTCCATCGAATAAATACTTTCCAAAATAATAAATTAGGTTAATGGCTTAATTGGCTTACTTTTGCTCGCTTCTGTTTTTTAACAGAACGCATATTTAACAAATAATTATTTAATGAAATTTACTGAATTGCAGTTAATAGAGCCTATTTTAAAGGCATTAACTGACGAGGGTTATACAACCCCAACACCTATCCAACAACAAGCCATTCCTATAGTATTAAACAAAATAGATTTATTGGGCTGCGCCCAAACTGGAACTGGAAAAACAGCAGCTTTTGCCATTCCAATATTGCAAAATTTATACAAAACTAAAAGTAACGAAAAAGGATTTAAAAAAATAAAAGCATTGGTGCTTACACCAACGCGTGAGCTTGCCATTCAAATAGACGAAAGCTTTAAAGCTTATGGCCGCTATACAGGAATTACTAGCACTGTAGTTTTTGGTGGAGTAGGGCAGAAGCCTCAAACCGATGCTTTGCGCAGAGGAATTGATATTTTAATAGCTACGCCAGGTCGTTTGTTAGACTTAATGAACCAAGGTTATGTAGATTATAAAAGCTTAGAAGTTTTTGTGTTAGATGAAGCCGACAGGATGTTAGACATGGGTTTTGTAAATGATGTGAAAAAAGTAATAGCAAAATTACCTTTCAAACGCCAAACTTTATTCTTTTCGGCAACCATGCCTCCCGAAATTGTGAAGTTAGCAAACACCATTTTAACTAAACCCGAAAAAGTAGAAGTTACTCCTGTTTCATCAACTGCTGAAACCATTAAGCAAGCCATATATTTTGTAGATAAAAACAACAAACGCGATTTATTGATTGATATTTTAAAAGATAAAAACATAAAAACGGCTTTGGTATTTACCAGAACTAAACATGTGGCCGATAAAGTTTCGAAAGAATTAGCTAAAGCAGGTGTTAAATCGGCTGCTATTCATGGCAATAAATCGCAAAATGCAAGGCAAAAAGCATTGAACGATTTTAAAGAAAATACCATTAGGGCTTTAGTAGCAACTGATATTGCTGCGCGTGGAATTGATATTGACGATTTAACACATGTTATTAATTACGATTTGCCAAATGTTCCAGAATCTTACGTTCATAGAATAGGAAGAACAGGCCGCGCTGGCGCCAACGGCATTGCCTTATCCTTCTGCGATTTTGAAGAGAAAGCATATTTAAAAGACATTCAAAAGTTAATCAATATTTCTATTCCGGTAATTGAAGACCACGATTACCCAATGAAAGATTTTGAAGTAAAACCTAAAGAACCTCAAAGAGGTCGTGCTCCTAGAAACGATAAACCTAGAAGTAATACAAGCCAATCAAAACCTAGTAACGGAAGTTCAAAACGATACGGAAATAGATAAATAAAAAAATCCTGATTGAAGCAATTCAATCAGGATTTTTTGTATGGAAGTTATAAAAGTCTGACGCCTTGCCTCGCATAGGCTTTTCAATCGTCTGACTTTGTTTACTGTACATTTACATCATAACTCATGCGGGCTTGAACGCCACGGTAGTGCAATATTTTTTCAAAATCGGTATATAGTTTAAACTGTTCAGGTGTTAAGCTTCTTTTGGTTAAAAACATATTCGCCTTTCCCGACATGTCGGCTATCAATGTTTCAATTGGATCTTTCATTTCAGGGAAGCTAATTACTCTGCAATCAGTAATTTTAGCTTTGTTTTTAGCAATGTCTAATGCTTTGTCTATTCCACCAAACTCATCAACTAATCCAATTTTTTTAGCATCAATACCAGCCCAAACTCTTCCTTGCGCTATGCTATCTACTTGTTCTTTTTTTAGCTTTCTACCTTCGGCCACTTTGGTTATAAAATCATCATAAATTCTGTCAACCCCTTTTTGAATAATGGCTCTTTCACCTGTGGTTAATGGTCTGTCAACCGAGCCTAAGTCGGCATACTGGCCAAACTTTACAGTTTCTACATTTATTCCTAACTTGTTATTCAGTAGTTCTTTTGCATTTATCATTATGCCAAATACACCTATTGAACCAGTAATGGTGTTAGGTTCGGCTACTATTACATCGGCAGGAGCAGCTATATAATAACCACCACTTGCAGCCATACTTCCCATGCTTACTATTACTGGTTTTGCTTTTTTTGCCAATACTACTTCTCGCCAAATTACATCGCTGGCCATGGCACTTCCACCTGGTGAGTTTATACGTAACACAATTGCTTTGTACTTATCGTCTAATCTTACTTTTTTTATTGCCTTGGCAATAGTTTCGCTGCCCATATTATCATCGCCACTTTCGCCACTTACTATTTCACCATCGCAATAAATAATTGCAATTTTATCTTCGCTTGTACTGGCATTTGGGTTTGGAGTATTGCTATATTTTCCTAATGTTATAAAGTTTAAATCATTAGTATTTCCAACTAATTTTTTCAATTCAGTTTCTATCTCATCACCATATTTTAAACCATCGGCCATACCTAATTTTACTGCATCTTCAGGATGTTGAATCAATAATTGGTTGATGATATTTTCTACTTCGCTTACTTGTTTTTTTCGTGCAGTTGCAATTCCATTTACCATGGTTTTGTACAAGCTTCCAACATACGAACTAATTTGTTCTCTGTTGGCATCACTCATTTTGTCGGCTATTAAAGGTTCTCCAGCCGATTTGAATTTTCCATGACGAATCAATTCAGGATTTACGCCTATTTTTTCGAACATATTTTTTAAATACATCACACTACTCGATAAACCATTTAATATCAATTCGCCAGCTGGATTCAGGTATAACTTATCTGCAACTGAACATAAATAATACGATTTTTGATCGGCTAATTCGCCATAAGCAACAATAAATTTCTTGGATTTTTTAAATGCAATCAATTCATTTCTTATTTCTTCTAACGTGGCAAAACTGTTCATGTTAATGCCTAGTTCAAGGTAAATTCCTTTTATATTATCATCGCTAGCAGCTTTTTTTATGTTTTTCAAAACATCGTCTAAACCTGCATCGTTTTTACTTTCAAATGTTTGAAAATTGAAGTTTTTAAATGAATTGTTACTTGTTCTTTCAGGAATATTGTAGTTCAAATCAAGTTTTAAAATAGAGCTGCTTTCTACCTTTGTTTCTTGTTTTTTTCCTTTTGACGCCAATCCTGCAATGGCACCTATAAGCACAAATATTAGCACTACTCCACTAATAATAAAACCTAACATGCTTGCAAACATGAATTTGAAAAATTGTTTCATAAATATTTTTAATTGTTTAAATAATGCAGGCAATATATTTATAATAAATACTTCAGCCTAACTATTTATTCAAATGAATTTACCCCAAGATGAAAGGTATTTTTAAAGGATAATAATTGTAAAATCTATAATTTTAGAGCTTTATTTTGCGCTTCTAATTAAATATTTTACCATGCTTTTGCTTCTTCTTAAGTCGCGTTTTTGTTTATCAAAAAAGTACAAATCGTTGTTATTTTCCCATACTTTCCATTTCAAATCTTTCTTAATTTGAAACAAGTTACATTCAAACAATATGGCTTGTACATCTTTGTTATAATATGGAATAAGAGAAGTTTTTTCAAAGCCAATATGAGCTAATCCACTTACCGAATATGATTCTACCTTTAGTTTTATATTGAATTGATACAGTGCTTTTTTATTGGTTACTTGATAACCTTTTTTTAAAAGTTGTTTTTCGCAAGTGGCTAAAATTGTTTTTTCAAAATTGGGTAATAGCGCTTTAGGACTTTCATTTAGTAAAGAAATATTTACAGGAACAGGATTTTTTGAAGATGAAAAAACAAAAGATCTATACCAATATCGCCTATGGCAACTGCTAAATAAAATAATTGAAAGCAATACAAAATATAAAAATTGTTTATTACAAAACTTCATTTTAAAATCACCTAATTAACTATCCATGATAAACTTTAGAAGAAATGATTTTACCGTTTTCTATTTCTAATACTTCGGCTACCAAAAGGTCTTCTTCGTTTGGAACTTGCCTAATATATTCCATAAAAACCCTTTGATTATTTGCAGTTAAATTGGTAACTGAATAATGCAAATTTGGTAACCTTAAAAAAGCATCTGCCCACCAAATTCTAAGCGTATTTTTGCCTGTTATTAGTCCTTTTGTTTCAGGATGTTTTACTTTCAATTTAGGGCTATAATGTTGCGCATTTTCATGGTATAAACTCAATAGGTTTTCTAAATGATGCTGGTTAAAAGCTTCAAACCATTTTATGGCTATTTCTTCGTTTGACATTTATAAAACTATTCGTTAATTAAAGTAATGGAGCCATGCAATGTTTTCGCATTCTCTTTCAAATCAAATTTATACTTAAAGGTATAAAAATATACTCCAGCTGAATTTGGCGAACCATCATTGTCGGTTTTTCCATTCCAATTAATACCATCATTTCCTTTTCCATCGGCATTGCTTTCAAAAACTTTATTTCCCCAACGGTTATATATTTTTATTTCATAAAATAGTTCGCCTAATATATCAATATCAAAAGCATCGTTTATACCATCTCCGTTTGGAGTAAACACATTTGGAACTTTAATTAAACGTGATACAGGAATAATAATTTTACACAATGTATCAAAACAATCGTTTAAATTTTTTACCACCAAACAAACTTTAAAGCTATCGTTCAAACTTTTGTAATCGTGAGTAGGATTTTGAATAAATGAAACATTATTAGCACCAGAACTAGGTTGGCCAAAATCCCAATAATAATTTACCGCATTTGTAGATTTATTTGTAAATGAATACAAAGGTGAACTGCCTGCATTTATATCAAAATCGGCTTTTATGTTTTGAACATAAATGTTGTGAATGGCGGTATCAATACACTTAATATTTACTTTTGGAGTAGGTATAAGTTTTATAAAATAATTTCCCGAATCTTTAAAACTATAGTTAAATAAAGTGTCGGTTCGGGGTTTAATTCCCGAACTAAAACCTGTACTTGTTTGCCATAAAAACTGATTGTACATGGTATCGGCTTTGGCTTTTATTGTAAATAATTCGTTAGGGCAAACGGTATCTGGGCCAAATAATTGAACCAAAGGTTTATCGTAAACGGTAACAAAAACTGGCCTTGAACTAGGATTTAAAGTATCGGGATAAACCGATGTACAATAAACAGTTTGTCCCGTAACTTCATTTTTTAAAGAATCAGTTCCAAGCAATAAAATACGATATCTACCTGATTTTATTAAAGTAAAATTGGTTGCTGAATCTTTATCAGTTGAAAGTATAAAATTTGTTGGACCATTCACAGTCCATTGCCAACTTTGTAACTGTACACCTGTTGAATTATTAAGTTTTAGTTTTACAGGGCTACAACCTAAAGTATCGCCACTAGCAAAAGTATATTGTGGTTTTGGACCTTTAATAGTTAATGGTAAAATTACGCTGTCGGTACAGCCAGCTTGAGTTAATACTACCAATTTTACCAAAAATGTTCCATTACTTGTAAAATCATGTAAAGGGTTTTTAAGTAAGCTTTCAGTTTTCAAATCACCAAAATCCCATCTCCAAACTTTTATACTATCATTTTTTGAAACTCCTGTAATAGCTGAAGAATCTAATATTTTGGAATTATCGGTAAAGGGAATAATTTTTGGAGCGCAAATTAAATTAGCACTTATTGGTCCAATTCCAGCTTTTACATCTACTACTTTTATTTTACTAGCTGCTGTTATGGTATCTCGGCAACCAAGGCTATCTTGTACAGCAATTTTTATGGTATATTCACCAAAATACTTGTATTTGTATTTAGGCAACGAACCAGTTTTTAAATAAGCATTGGTATCACCAAAATTCCAAGAAATTTTTTCAAAATTAGCTCGACTGTTCATTCTCCAATAACCTGTGTACCTAGAGTAATAATCAACACTATCTAAAAAAGTAATAGAATCATTTAAGCATACAATAGGTTTACTAAAATTTACTCCAGCGAAAAACCCTAAATTTAATACGGTATCATACGATTGGGAACAGCCTTTTCTATTGAATAAAGTAACTTTCAATTTCTTTATTCCCATTGATTTAAAAACATACGATTTTTGATGAATGACCGAATCAGTAATCGAAAAATTTTGAATACTATCAATTCCATCAAAGTTTATTTTTGCTGTAACTAAACTATCTTGAATAGAATCAATTAAACTAACAGTTACTTTATAAGGCGCACAAGTTCCTTCAATTTTTGTGGTAAATTGTGGTTTTATTTTAATTAGTTGAAACATGTTGTGATACCAAGCAGTATCGTAACAAATGCCATTTTTTATAATTAAACCAGTAGTAACCCATCCATTCGAATCGGCAGTTGTTGAATACCTGTGAGGATAAAAATTGTTATTAGGATTTACAGAATCCCAATTGTTTTTATTGGCTGCCGAATCCACATTAATCCACATTCTTTCTCGCCCACAATCGGGTAAAGTTTCTTCAAATTGAAACATAAAAGCACTTGAATAGCAGTTCAAAGGAGGATTACCAATTCCAGGTGGAATGGTATAATAATACAATCCTTTTCGTGTTGGTAAATTTGGTTTAGCGTTAGGCTGACCCATAACAATATTTGTAGAATCAACATCACTACATAATCTTATTGGGTCAGAAATTGTAAGTCTAACAGTATAACATTTAGCCACTGTTGAATCGTATTTATGATTTACTCTAACACTGTCTTTACTGTATCTGCAATTAACACCTACATTTATTCCATTTTTTGTATCGGTAGTACAAGGTGGTGCAAATCCATCGTCAAAATCCCATAACCAATCGGTAACATTTTTATAAAAACACGAAATTTCGGGTGGTGGAGTTCTAAAATAAACAGTATCTCTTGAGCTGCATTGTGCTGGGTTTATAGCCTTAACTGTATCGTTGGTTAAAATGGTGTTTGGTCCATAAACATCAATTAGTGTATCTATTTGAACTTTACAACTTCCTAAAACAGCATAAACTTTTACTTTATACTGCCCACAACTAAATCTTCTGTTTGGTTGCTGTGAATATGCATCATAAATTAAAGTATCAAAAAGATTATTTTGAGAATCGTAAATTGCCCAGTATATTTTTGCACCTGCAGAACCAGGAATAGAAAAACTGTAATCTTGTTGGCTAAAGCATTTACTATTGCTAACAATAGTTATTTTATTATCTAATTTTACATTTTGAGCACCATTATATAACAAAAATGTTTGAACACAATCGTTTAAATCGGTAATAGTTAAGCGGGGTGAAAAAAAACCTCCTTGCGTATATGTATGAACAAAATTAGTCCATTTTGTGCTTGATGAATCAAAAGTACCATCGCCAAAATCCCATGTAAATTTTTTAACTTTTGACAATGCTAAAACCGATGTATTTAAAAAAGTTACCGGTGTTGAGTTACATTGAGGAATATATTGCGTATAAAAACTTATTGGGCTAGGTTTTGGCCTAATTACTATGGCGTTATTTAGTTCTACTCGTGTTAAACAATTATTGGCATCTGTAACTTCAATTACCAATGAATTGGTACTTCCTAACACATTAGTATAAGTATGGCAAAGTGTTTTGTTGGTAATTGCAGTGTTGTCAAAACCCCCATCGCCCCATAAAAATGTTCTCAAAGTTAATGGACTTCCGCTTGCACCAGGTTTTGATAAATCGGTTACACAAACTGAATTGCCTATAAAACATTGAGTAGTTGGGGTAATAATAGTAAAATCGGCAATGGGTAAAGCCACCACTTGAATGGGTGTTCCGCTAACTATACATTGAGAATTATTGGTAAATGTAATTTTTAAAGTTGGGGTAAATGTGCCAGTAACTGGGTAATTATAAGTTGGACTTGCTTGGGTATTTGTTACACCATTACCAAAATTCCAATCGTAGCTACTAGGCGTTAAACCAGAGGTATAAGTAGCACTAAAATTCAAAGCGTTGTTTAAACAAACTTTATTTGAACTTGTAACTATGGTGCAAGTTTGTGCAAATAAATTGGTTGCAAAAAATGCAAAGGACAAAATTATTAGAAGCTTTTTTATCATTTGTTTTTTATAAGGTTTTTTGAAATAATTTAGTTGCACTATAGCTTTTTAGATAATTGAAAAACGAATATAGGAAAGTTTATAACATAAATTGAAAAGTAGTTCTTAATTATTGGTAAAAATATCACACATTGTTTTTTGTTGCATTTTTTTTACAATATTTTTCTTTAACCCAGAATACGCATTAGAAAATCTATTACGAGTCAAATCTACTTCAAATCAGCATTTCCTTAAATTTTAAATACGTAGCGCTGCTATGATTTTAAAATTTAAGAAACTGATTTATTGTGCATTTAACTCTCATAACGAAGTTCTAATGCGTATTCTGGGTTTAAAGTATAGGTTGGAACTAGTGGCTAATATATTTTTTGGGAGCAATGAAGCAATGAAATATGGTACAAATCCAGACAAAACACAGATATAAATAAAATAAATAGTACTATTTATAATAATATATACCACTATAAATAAAATATATAGTATAATTTATAATAATATATTATATAATATATAAAATAATTAGTGCTATTTATAATAATATATATTATTGTAAATAATATATATTATACTATTTATTATAACAAATAGTAATATATATAAAATATATAGTTTAAATAATAATAATATATTTTACTATAAATAAAATAAATAGTACTATTTATTTTATTTATGTTTATATTTTGTTTTATTTGCAAGCAATAAATAAAAAAACAGCAATGAAAATAAAGTACTTGGAAATGGTTGTAAATAGGGTTCACTTACACACTTAGGTAGTTGATAAATAGTGATAGAAAGCTAAATTAAATGCAAGACATTTGCCATAAAACCTTAAAAAGCCTTGCA
>Ga0247839_1002600_pt1 | contig 26621 bp, 29 predicted proteins | sample LaCruzMarch2015__6_FD_192405 | JGI IMG/M metagenome (GOLD analysis project Ga0247839, IMG submission 192405) | Freshwater microbial communities from meromictic Lake La Cruz, Castile-La Mancha, Spain - LaCruzMarch2015_16m | ecosystem: Environmental > Aquatic > Freshwater > Lake | place: Spain... | reverse complement strand
AGTGTAGATGATGGCTTTCATATTAAAGAGATTTAATATCAACAATAGTTTGCAGTTTCTTTACATCAAAGTCACATTCATCATCCATCCAATCGGCAATTATAAATAATCTGCCAGTCTCTCGGACAAGTCAAAATGCTATTGGATCTACTTTCTTTCTCTTTTCATTTGTTGTGCTTTTCTTCTTGTCTAGTTCTAGCTCTCTTCACCTATTTCGAGTATATATGATGATGATTTCGTTAAACAGATTGTATTTTTTGGCTCTCAGTATTTCTTTGAGTGGCTTGCTCGGTATGACTGATACATAGTTCTGTATTTCCTTTCTCCATATTGTTTTTCATTGAATACCAACACTCTCAAGGTCGGCAATGTCAGATTCAAAAACATATTTATTAAATCACCGAGATATAATCTGTATCTCCTTTTTGAATCAGAGCAATTGTTCATTCAGAGTTTCAATCATTTGCTTTTGTCAGAGAGATTCTGCTTGTTTCAGATTCTTAATAACTTCCTTCTTGTATTTGAGGGCTTTATTGTAGTCTATCTGCTTGAGTCAGTTCTTTATGAGAGAGAAAAATGTATCTGAGTCGTACTTCTTTTCCTTGCCAAACAATTTGCTAAAAAATCACTTCTTCTTTTCGGTTATAATTCAACCAGTAAGATTTGGACTGTATGTAGTTGATATAGTTGATGTACTTGAATTGGTTGATAGTGAAGTCATAAGTAAATTAAAAAGTAAGTATCCTCATTATAGTTAATTATATTCTTTTGAAACTATATATAGTTATATTTTGATCGACATATTCTACTCATACTCGGTATAGATTATAGATTTTGGTAATTATCCCTTGACAGCAATTAGTTTTTTCTACACTACTATTTTATAATCTACTTGTTTTAAGGGGATAGTTACCCATATTTATTATTGTATGAGGATATTGAGCATTATTTAGTTTCGTTATAGAATTTATAGAGTTCAGATATAGCCCTCGATATAGACTTAGATTTAGTTGTATAGGTGACTTCTTCATCAGTGTATAAACTTGATACTTCCCACCATAAAAGGAGATGGAGAGGACAGATAGGTCACTTACGTGGAGGAAGTATTCTATCTTCTGTTGTGTGGAGAGTCTTTTGGGCATAGATTATATAATAGTTAATATTTTTCAGTCACAAAGTATAGCATTATCTTCTGTACTACTATTGCAGATAGGACAGGCGACTTCGCATAATTGCGGATCGCTTTCAGAATGACAAAAATCTCACTCATCGGATATAAATACTCGGACAGAATCGGTGTAGTTTTCTATAAATTCCTTTTTGTTTCCACATGTTTTACATTCGTACATACTAGATGATTTTAAGTTTAGAGAATTCAGGATTGAGTCATTTAATCCATACAGCGTGCATATATTCTATACTATCCGTAGCACCATCAGGAGTAAAACCCATACGCTCACGATGTACAAAAGAGTACATAGGCATATTTTCTTCCCAAAACTTCTTTCTCTTTTGGCTTCAAAAGAAATTGAGACGAAGTAACATCACCACGATTCCTCATTCTTTTACAAGTTTTAGAGAGTTCAAAATGAATTGTTCAGCAAAAGCAAACGGAGGATTAGAAATAACAAGATCATATATACCTCATATAGAGGGTACAAGTGATGTTATGGTAAAATCTTTATGGTAAGTTGCAGGGCTATCTTCTCGAATATCGTTGGTGACTATATTTACAGCTCAGTAATTTGCGAGTACAGTAGGGTATGCCATTTTTGTATCATACATGACTGATTTTCCTTTTCTTTTCCCTTCATACACTTTTGGCTCAAGATTCCCACCAGCACAAGGGTCGAGAATCTTCAAATCAGTTCTCAAAAGTTTTTCTTGTGGGTACGGTTGTAAAAGTTTATTCCCTTCTTGTGTTTGTAGGAAAGAATCAAGAAAAGTTACTATCGCACCTTGTGGTGTAGCGTAGTAGTCTGTGGGTTCTCTTTGCCCTCATCGTGCAGTGGAAGACATAAAACTAAGTTAGTAATAAAGTAAGAGAAGTAGGCATATTTTCTTCTCATTGTATAAGGGTATTGAGCATATAGTAGGAATTAAAGGGTGTCTACAGGTATTGTTTTTTCTTTCTCTTTGGTTTAGTTACTTTTAGATAATACTCATGCTGTCTTTTCTTTTCTTTCTCTATTTTTCTAGCCATATATTCTGGCGTAAATTTTCCCGAACTCTTTACCAAAAATCTAGGGTATTCTCTATCACACATTAGCAAAGTACACCACTCTTCTTTTGTTTCATCGTAAGAAGCCCATCATACTTTTTCTAGTTGCTTAAGTATATCAACAAGTATTGAGGCGTGACTGTTATTGCCGCTTACATCTATTTTTAGTGTTTTATATTCTTCGTACATAGTTATTGTGTTAGGTGGTAAGGCGGAAATGGGTCACGACCATATGAATTATGGTTTGGAGATACCCAGACATTTTTTAGCATATAATGCTATTATAAAAATTCTCAGTCAATTCTCATGCTAAACTTTTCTCCACATTCGCACTTCTGATTGTTGTCATAATAATTCCAATTATCGTTACTCATACTCTCGTCTCTCTTCTGGATTACTCAACATTTTTTGCAAGCCATATCCATTTTTACTTGTTTGTTCATATTATTTAGGTTTAGGAATAAAAGATTGTCATTCATACCACCAGTTTATTCATTAAGGACACTTTTAGCCACATCTTTGATATATCAATATACTTCACAGCTTCTATGTACATTGATCCTATTCAATCTCAGTGCTGAAATGCCATACCAATAAAGTAAAGATGAGATATTAGACATGCTAGTATAAAAAAGAAAAAACACATTTGAGTAATTCTAGACATATTATTTTGATAAAAGAGCTTGAGAGAGAAGTAATATACTACGAATAGAACCACCATATATACGAGTTTTGTGTTGTATGACATTCTTAGAGAAGAGGTGATTGTAGTGAGACATAAAAAGAAAGTAAAGAAATAAGATAAGAGAAGTATATTCATATATTCTATTCTGTCAACAGATATTTATGTTTACATTTAGTATTATGTATTCTACTCATACTCGGTAGAGATTGGAGGAGAGGTTAGAGGTGCTTTAGTAAATTATCTTTTATCCACTTGAGTCAATCTGGTTTCCAATAGTTCTCCATAATTCAATATTCGTTCTTCTTTCTAAAATTCAGTTTGTCACTCATAGGGTAAAAGTCTATTGCTCAGTATTCCCTAGTTATGATTTTATAGAAACGATTCGGAAATTCTTCTACATCGAAAAAGTCGCAGAGTTCGTGGTATTCGTTTTTAGAAAAGTCATCGTATATTTTCAATCTCCTTTGTTTGTTTCATTTAGCCATAATTATTTAGAGTTAAAAAATGCTACTACAGAACGGAGATTATCGAGGGATGTTATTTTGAGTCATGCTCTGATTTGTTTCTTGATAAAATCCTGCACATCTTTTGGAAGTGTTTTTAATTGTTGCAAAACTCACTCCCCAAATTCAATAGGTCAGAAACTATCTATCTTTGACCAGAAATAGTGGTTCTTCCCTACTTTTAGAAACTTCCCATCGTTATTGAGTCAGTCTATGAGTGTGTTGTACTCTTGCTGGTCTATCACTATTCTCTCCTTTCATTTCTCTTGGTCTATATTTACATCGACATAGTACCATGCCCCACTATCCAACAACTCTTGGTTTTTTCACATATTGTGATTGGTTAGAAGTAAATTGTTTTGTATTCATTAGCCATGTAGTAAGTCTCCGTTTCACTTCAAATGTTTTTTCAGTTTGCCAGCGTACCTTTTTTCAGTCTGGGGTCTTCTCACACCAATAGTTATAAAACTTGAAAAGCTCGGCACGCAAAACTTCTCTGTGTTCTGGGTCTGAGTTGATAGAAATGATTACCTCTTCTATATTATTTTCCAGAGATTCAAAAAACTCCCTTGTCTCATCTCTTGGAGAGGTTTCGATAGAAACACCTATCTCTGTATCAGATTCTTTACTTCTTTCCTTATTCCCTTTTCCTCCTGTGGCGATTGGTTGGCGATTGGTTGGCGATTGGTTGGGTACTTTGTTGGCGATTTGGTCTTGGTACTTATCCCAGTTATTGAGTAATACAACGCTAAAACTCTTGGTTGTTTTGATGGCGATTTCGTTGGTGGACACTAACTTCTCTAGAGATGTCCTTATCTGGCTTTCGGTCAATCAAAGCTCCTCAGATAGCTTTTTCCTACCTGTTATGAGACTTCATTTTTGTACTGGTGTTCACCTCCAATTTCAATCCTTTATATTTGCCTTGAGTAGCAAATGAATAAATAGGGATTTTGTAGGCGTGTCAGTATACCACTCCCAGTCGAGCAGTTGCCTGTATATTTTTATGTATCACTCCATGCTTTTTGCGATTGGAGATTTCAGTGCAGTAGGCGGAAATTGTGTTGTCACCTACTACACTCAAACCTCTAAATACAAAAACAATTTCCTTTACGACAACACCAGACCATTATAGGCATTCACTAGAATTAAGCAAATCTTTTTTTTCTCAAGTGTTGAGGGGTTATTTCAGGTATTCTGCAATAGCTTCACTAAAATACTTCTTATTCCCTCTAGCGAGTTCAAAGAATATTTGAGCCATATACTCAGTTGTATTCTCTTTTGCGTGTCTTACCTCCTCAGAGGTTACTAGAGTTCAATTAAGTAGGTTTTCTGCACAGTCAGCTAGGTCTCCAGTACGACAATGACATAACTCGTGGATAATGGCTTTTGCTTGGCTTTCTTTGCCCCACTCCCAGAATACAGGGAATATTCTTATTACCACAGTACGATATATAGGGTCGAAAACTATATCGGCAGCAGTACATTGATTGTCTCCGTGTTCCTCATCTTTTGATGGGAATTTTATAGTCCTTGTATAATTCTGTACTTCGAAGAGCCACATTATGTCTTCAATGAATTTACATATTTTCTCTTCTTTTGGTTTTAGTTTCATACTCCTATTATATCACTTTGCTGATGGTAGCAAGGGGATAAAAAGATCCCTCTATATTTCAAGAGGGATAGAATGATGTAGTCTTGGCGACGAGAGTATTATATCTATTTTACCCTGAAGTAAATATGATATTACAAGAACTGTGATACACGTTTGATCCAAGATTCTTCTGCCACGTCAGGATGTCATACATACGAATATGATAGACAGCGTACAGAGTTATTACAACTCTTATATCCTATTGATATAGTATTTGCTAGAGAGTAGGTTGCTTCATCAATAGAATCGAATTTATAGAGCCAACAGCCATTCTCGTCAGGTCTTCACTTCGTTTTGGTATACCATTCTACTTTTCCTGTATCATATTTTCTTCCTTTTATTCCATAGGGATTATTGTAGTGAGCACATACTTCTTTATTAAAATTTATACCGAGTGTCGATTCTGCGAACATGATACCAATTATTAGCCCTGTAGGTACTCCTTTTTCTCGTGCTATGCTATCTATACGTCTGAGAATCTCTATGTCCTCACAGAGAGGGCTTTTTGATGTCTTCTGGCATATTTTAGCATGGAGTTTTTGTGTATCGTAGTCTTTAGGCAGTTCTGCTTCTCTTATGAGCTTTCAAATCTCGTCATCGTTCTGCCAAACGTACTCTTCGTTATTTACAATTGATTTCTGAGTTATAGAACCGCATGAGGGGGCTTCACAGTTATTGAGTCAATAGGCGAGTTTACCTATAAAAGCTACTGCGAGGATCAGGACACAAAATATAAAGAAGAATATGTGACGAGGTATCGTGGTTTTATTTTCCATAAGGTTATTTAGAAAGTAAATCAGGATTCTCGTAGATGTTTCAGATGACTTCCAGATAACGAGGAGTAGTCAGGTATGCATGACAACCTCACCATAAATGAACAGTGTACATTTTCACCATCTTTCACGCCTCAGTTCATCATTTCACGCATATCTCTTTATCGTGAATGTGTGGGAAGAACTTGTATTCGTACCACTCAATCGTGGCTGTGATAATGTTTTCCTTATTACTTGAGCAATGAAGTCTCACTATATCCCCCTCATATATCTCTTCTCAGTTCTTGTCTAATAAACCAGTAAATTGCATGAGTTCTACATCTTCTAATTTTTGTACATAATTTCTTTTTATACTTTTATGTACTAAAACACTTTTTTTATTTACTGAGCTTACTTCTGTCATAACATTGTGGTTTTTTAACCAAGCACGAAATTTTATAGGTCTATTCATATTATTTATAAGAAATTAAATTCTCTCATTTAAGGCAGAGATCCAGTCATCGTCTACCAAAATGTTTTCGTACCCATCGTCAGATAGGTGTGGGGTTATCACTGAGGGTAGGTGTTCTCATTGGTGTGTCTTTCGGGACACTTCGTATATTATCAACATACATAGTTTTTAGATTAGAAATATTTTTTATTAGAAAATTGTTTGCTAGAGTCGAGCATCTTTAAAAAATTAGCAACACGAGCCATATTGAGTACGATAGCTTTTTCATCGTACATTGTCATTGTGGATAGGTTCTTGTCAGCAAACCATCGTAGAGATGATTCAGCATTGTTTAGACCTATGCGTAGGTTGTGCGTTGTGTATTGCATTATTTAGAGAGTTTAAAACATAAAGTCTCTGTCTTTACCTTTCAAGAGGTAGGGACGAATATATCTACTGCACACTTATGAGTACGAGTAACGTATGTATATGAGTACATCACATCTGCGAACGTAGAGAGTGACATCAGTGACAATAAGAGGATAACTTTTTTCATAAAGGGGAGAAAAGAAATAAGAGTACAGAGATTCTGATGTAACTCTCACTCGAATGTCCAAGTGAGCTATGGCGAATGTTACCCTATCAGATTCCCTGTGATACTGTGCTGTCGGTCTTTCGTGAGCTGGCGTTGCCTTTTTGTGAAAGTTGTCGAGGAGCGAAGTACAATCATACTATAAATCTCTTTGTTTCAGATTGCAAATGTTTTTTATATTTTGTCTATATCGTATTGTTTCCGCATATAAAAGCCAAAAGAATGAGTAAATTATGTTATAATTTTTGTTTGGTCGGGAAGAAAGTCACAGAATTTCTCTAGATTTGCTTTCGTCATAGCGTATATTTCTTTGTAGTGGAGTCATTCTTTCATACCTTTTTCCAAATTCATAACTACTTGGTCTTCTGCTACTGCAAGATAAGTGAGTCATATTCGGCTCAAAATCTCTCGAATAGGTCTATCATGGTTTAAAAGTTCTAATGCTCTATACGTCATTTTAGTAATATTGGCGTAGTAATAGTTTGCCTGTGTACTACCTTGTGCCTTTGCATACTCTACAAACTCTTTTATCTTATCCGTTTCTTCTAATCTGTGTACTTTGCCTGCATCTCTTGCTTCTATCCAGCTCGTATTCGTGTGCTGTTGTAAAACTTTTTTCATATTCATAAATGCTTCAACAAACATGTCTTGTACAATCTCAGCTTTCTCATATCCCTTGAGTTGCATGACGAGTTTTATAAATGCTGGTTCATTGAGGTTGTACTTTTTATAAGTACGACCTTGTTTGTTTGTAAAATCTGCCTCTATGAATTTTTGAGAAGAAACAATACGCTCGCCAGCGACTTGTTTTCTTTTAATAATTTTTTTAATAGTTCTCAAAAGGTCTGCATGTTTTACTTCTAGCTTTTCTGCGATTTTCATAGAATCACAGTAAATATCGTTTCATCCTGTAAATACTAATTCTGTTTCCATATAATAGAGTTAAATAATAGAACTCAATTAGTATATTGTTATATTTATAGAATGCAAATTTAAATAGCATCACTCAATTCGAGTGAACAAAAAAACTCTCCCAGTTATGAGAGAGCTTCCCCTTTTCGTAGCGAGAGTATTATATCGAATATATGACTACTGCAAGAGGTCGGATATATTTATTCTTTAAGAGGTCAGGAAGTTCTACATGGATTTTATTCCATAATCCTTTCTCTATAAGTCCTCACCAAGAGTTCTGTAGATAATCTCTTCCTTTTTCCCTTGTTAAGTAGAGAGTGTGACCGAAAGCATCTCAAGTAAAGAGTCATACTGCCTTTCACATTGTCACTCATTGCTTCCAGAATCAACTAGGAGCTACGAGAGATACTACTATGGCATATCCAGCATCTAGGAGTTTTTTTGCTGAAGGAGAGTCAATATTGATTGGCTTACTTCTACATCAGTGTTCCTTTGCAAACTTCTCCGATATGTTCATCATACTTGCTACTCCGTTTGGGCTTATGTACTTAGATGCCCATTCAGCTATGTATTCATTCGTGAAGATTTTTCCAGTGTTGTACGTTGTGCATCCAGCAGATCCATACGCAGTACAGTAAGGATTCTTCTTCTGGTCGTAGTTTGCTATCTTTTTAGGTGTGAGTCCTACTTCTGTGGGTGTCTGATAACTTGTGTACGCTGTTTTGAATTTCTCAAATAGGGTCTCAGGAGCAAAGGATTCTATCAGTTCCAGCTCAAATTGTTTCATGTTTTATTTTAGGCGATACCATCACAAGACATCTTTATAGTCTTTTCTAGTTTCGAGGTTGAAAGCATTATATCCTTTACCGTCTCAGTTTCAAGTCGCTCAGTTTAATTCAAGTACAATAATGTCTATCTTATTGGCTTCGTGGACTATAGCAACGTGTCCTGTTATTCAAGGTTTATCGTAAAAGATTATATCGCCACGTTTAGGTAGCATTCATGGTTTCCATTCTATCTTTTCCCAGATTTTAGGGTCAAAAGTTTTCTTTTTGTTGATCCAGCCAGTATAGGCAGTACCGCCAAAAGAACCTAGTGATATTCAGTAAACGTCTTTGACGTATTGCTTTGCTCCGTCAACACATTGTACTCCCATCACTCCATCGTAGTCTGGTGCAGTACGGAGATATTTATCTAGGAATTGATTATGAGACAGTGTCATTTCAAGGTTGGTTATCTAGATAAATGATTTCTCAAATCATCTCAGCCCAGTTTGAGTGTACCGGTTCGTCATCTCGTGCTTCTATTTCCTTTTCGATTTCAGGGGCGTATGAAAATACTTCTTCCATAGGATAATTATATTTGTTTATGTTCAATGTCTACTTTTCCACCTTTGTAGTGTAGGAGTGTGATAGTTGGTTCTGTATCTTTAGTGACATATCATTCACGGATCTCATGGACTCATGGAGCTGTGAGAGCACCAGCACTTATTCTATTGATTCTTCCACTTCGTTCGTGTTGTAGACGATGGATATGTCAGCTAAGGATAACTTTCTCACCTTGTGTTCTAAACTTGCCAAATCGAGAGACAATTTCGTCAGGTTTCATTTTTGCTAAACCTTTCACATCTCAATGAAAAAGAAAGTGTTCTATTCAGCTTATCATAGTCACGAGCATAGTTTCATCAGAATCTTCAAATCCTATTTTAGAATCAAGTTGGCGTTGGAGGAGTTGGTGCATCATCCATCCAGCGAGTCGAAACTGGTCATCGTCTCGACTTTCTGTTACTCTATCATGGTTTCATCGTACCGCTTTTACGTCTACATCATGGTTCGCTTTTAGGCGGTTCAGTTCTTCAGCGTAGAGGGCGGAAACATACAAGATGAGTTTATGAGGTTGTCGAAAGTCAGGATGCATTGATAACTTCGTGTCAGGGTGTGCTCACATCTGAGTTGCATCTTCGAGGTCATCCCCGAGCATAAGTACGTTTATTCTATCGACTGGTTGTTCGATAAGGTGATCAATAACTCTTCCTAATCTTTTGGCGGTTTCATAGGTTTCTCGATTTCAAAAGTGTGCATCTGTCAGGATTACAGATACTGATTCTACTGTTTTAGCTTGGCTTCTAAAAGTACGAGGGGGGATAGAGGGCATCCCAGCTCTGTCAAATTCTTGTACTATATCTTGTGTCCATGAATCTTGTACTGCGAGCTTCATCGCAAAATCATTGAGCATTGCGTTTCTCTTCTTTTCGCCAGCTTTGTCGAGGATCTTCCCAACATGAGTATCTACGCCACGTTCTATGATTTCTTCAAATTCATCTGCCATGTCTGCCTCAGTGAGAAACTTGAGTCTATCATGCGGAATGGGGAGCGAATGCTTCACCAGATTCATGCACGACTTGAACGCTTGCCATGTTTTACCTGTCATTCCATACTTCTTTTGTACTTCTAATCCTGTGAGATTTGCTCAATGAAGGACATAATCTTCAAAGACAGATTGTGCGAGTTCACAATCAACGTGTACACACTTCTTTTTCTGTACTGGTCAATCCTGTACTGTAATATATATCATGTAATACTTTCTTCCGTCTGTTCCCCTTTGTACTTCGGGCATATCTGTCTCTCCGAGTAACTGATTGAGGGTTTTTATCCCCTCATCTTGCTCTGGATTATCATTCATAAAAGAATGGTAAAGAAATAAAACTAACCTCGAAAGATAGGGTTTCAGGGCGGAAGCCGATTGAGAAGTGGTGGGAGTGGTGCATCCTTATCGAGTAAGATATGAGTTTGTTCGTTTATCTGTCGTACTACTTCTTGAGCTGATTCGTGCTTTTCTCGTAGGGCTATCATTTTATCCACCATCATTCCTTCATCTTCTGGTACTTTATGACGAAGTTGGAAGAGTATTTCTTCTTGATCTTCGTTTACTTGTGGCTTGAGAGGGTGGTTCATACTAAAATTATAGTCAAAAAATAAAACAAGCTAGAGAGTTTTTTCTTTTTTCTCCTTGCGAGCCAAATAGTACAAGTGTTGTTTATGTTTTCGAGCAAGACGGAGCTTTTCACGATGCTTTTCGTCAGGTGTTATGTAGGATGGAAGGGACATAATTATTTTTTAGGTGATTTAGTGTATTTAGTGTGTCCTCGTCTGCTTTGTAAGAAAAGATATCCCGAATTGTATTCGGTGCAATTTCAAAATCAGGTTTTTTGGCTCGTATCCTTTCAGATACTTCCATGATTTTCTCGGAAACAGGAAGCACATTTACATCTTCTTCTAATGCCTCTTGAAGAGTTTTTTGTAGTTCCTGAAAACGTGAAACAAATTCAGTATCAAGTATTTTTGTGACTTCTGCCTCGTCTCGTCACTTGCTTAGTTCTTTTCTTCGTTTATCTACTTCCGCATTATACATTTTTATCAATACTCCTTCTTGTTTTACAAACTCATCAAAATGCTTTCTAAAAGGTTTTAAAATCAAGAAGAATTCACGGGCAAACATAAAATCAATAGACTGTGTACCAATGGTGTCACATGCTTTAATAACGGACACGACATGTTTTAATTTCATAAAAAAATAATAAAAAATAAGTACACTCATTATATTCTTTATTTTATTCTGTCAATAGGTACTTGTTGAATTATTTAATTATACCTGGATTATACATGGTATTTGTTGCCTCCGCTTCATCAAGTTTGGACTAAAAAAGGTAAATAAGTACGGATAGTGACCAACCAGCGAGGGATAAAATGAGAGTCACACAAGCCAATAGAGTTAAGATTTGCATGACTTTTTTCATTATGCGTATTTACGAGGATTAGTTCATACCTTGCGTTTTACTTTTACTATACCCTTTCTAGGGTCTGATTTTGGTACTTTAGTTATTTTGTATTTCATTTTCTTCAATTATAAATTTAAAGTTTTGTCTGTCAAAAGTAAACTCTTCCCTAATTAGATAACGAATAGTATTCTCTAACAAAGCGTGTGTCTGATTAGGTATTTTTACTTTTAGTTCCTCTACTCTCAAGAATAAAGCACCTAAAAAGAGCGATATAATAGCTAATAACATAATAATAATTACATCTTTTGTATGTTCGTTTATTTGTTTCATAGATTTTTTATTCATTCCTCTATACGAGATAGATGTTCAGCATGTGACTTGTGCCATTCATTACTTGTTGATATTTGGTTGAGGAATGATTCACTTATTCTATCAAGTGATTCTTTAAATATGTTTTGCTGTTGTGTTGTGAGTTCTGTGAATTGTTTTACTACGTTATCGAATTTACTTACTAAATAGGGAATTCATTTATACACTGACATAAGAAAAGTAAATACAAACAAACCATATATTATTCATTTTTCAGAGAATATAGTTACGAGTAATTGTTCCATATTATTTTTTAGTAAGTCGTAAAACGAGCCATTGTTGTAAAGCTTTTACTCATGCCCTTGCTCCTACTGCTCCGAGAGAGATGAGAGCCGCTCTGTCGAGGTTTGATATATCTATTCAGATTGTACCGATTGCCAAGAGAAAAGCAGTCAAAAAAGTATTGAGTGCAGATATGAGATGTTCTTTGAGTTTAGGGTTCATATTATTTTGTGGTGTCATAAAAAAGAAATCAGAAAATAAATTTATTCATCAGAAGTAGCCCCCTCAAATTCGGGGAGAGTTTGGAGATATTCGTATGCTTGTGCCCATGTTTTATCAAATCACGGCATTGTAAATGGTCGTTTTACAACAAAATCATATTTTCTTGCGTCTCGTGTCGCCCTGTCTATATAATGTCAAACTTCAATCATTGTTTGTCACACATAGTCTATTCTATTTTCTCAATCGTATTCTACTGGCTCTTCATTAGAATTGCCCTTTATATCAATAATCCTGTGGTATGTACAAGGTATATTATTGAACCAGATTGTTTTATTGATGAGTCACATATAGAAAGTGTAATGAAAATATAAGTAAAGTAAACTTTTAATGAGCTACCCAATTTGTTCCATCAAAAAACACAGGACAAACCACTGCACCACCTCCTACAATAGTATTTAAATATACTGGAGCGAGTGCATCTGTTACATACGCTGTATCCCCTTGTACACCTGCTGGAAGTGTAGCCACTGTGTAGTTTTTCAGTCTTACAGTAGAACTATTTACAACTTTAAAATGATTTGTAATTGTCCCAGTCGTTCCATCATGGTCAAGCTGAAACATGCTAAACGTGCCATTGTAGTTGATGAGATTAAGCTTCATTTTTGAAGTCCATGATGCAGGTGTTGTCACTGTATAATCACTTTCTACAACCGCTAGGTGTTTATTGACCGAAGCACTACTCCATCATTGGAGTAAGATACTTGAACCACGCCCTGCTGTAGCACCTGCCGCTATACCAAAATCAAGTGACGACCTGACAGTAGCAAGGAAGCCCATTGCAATACCACCTGATGCCGCATTTGCCTGTCGTCAAATAGCAATACAGTTTCCATTAGTTGCATCCGCAATGTATCCTATAGCAACCCCAGCAAAACCTGCTGTGTTTGAATAACCAAGTGATGCTCAGTAACCTCAAGCATTTGCACAACCATAGCCAACCGCAAGACCAGCTGCGGATACAGTAACTCCATAACCAATTGCTGTTCCGATAAGTCCTGCTGTTGCGTTAGCACCAATCGCAATAGCAAATCCAATAGATGAAGCGTTGTAACCGATTGCTGTACTTGAAGCATATCCTGAACCTGAATTTGAAGTCGCTCCATATCCAATAGCAACAGAGTCAACATTTGTCATTGAACCAGCATTGAGGTTTCTTGCATTATATCCAAGTGCAATACTTCTTGTAGCTGTTACTGATGTACCTCACCCGATAAAAAAGCCACTAGGCATCGTTATATTTCCATTGACTTCAAGTCTTGTGGCTGGTGTTAATGTGCCTAATCCAACATTACCAGAACTAAGAATTATCAGAGATGATGCTGGAGCAGCATTAGACATTTGAAACGGAGTAGCGGATACTGCTGTTCCAGTGTCATTTAATCTTTGTATCGCAAAAGTACCATTGGTTGTATCAATAACATTATTAGTTGAATTACCAAACCTCATATACTTATATCCAGTAGCGTTATTGGTAGCTTGAACACCTACCCACGCTTCAAATTTCCCAACAAAACTCATATAAGCACCAGAGGAAGCACCAGAGGAAGCACCAACAGATACAGTAAGAAGTGCACCTCCAGAATAAACGCCGCTGCCGATATTTCCCTCAAAAGTCATAAAACCTTTTGTTGTATCTGCGACATGGAGTGGTTTAGTCGGAGTAGCAGTACCAATACCGAGCCAATTATTTACTTCATCATACCCTGATGTTCAAAAGAGTATTTTTCCCTTAGTAGCGTGAGAAGTCGAAGAAATCGTCAAAGAATTGCCAGAAGCAGTACCACCGATAACTGTTTGTCATCAAGAAACACCAGTAGAGAGATTATTCGTGATGGTGTTTGCTGTACGAGTAAGACCTGTTGAAAATGTAAGAGGTGCTTCTATTCCTGTGACATTTAAAGTATTTCAAGTAAGGGATAAATAAGAACCTAAAGTAATCTCTTCCATTACGCCTGTTCCAGCAGTTCATCGACCTATCAGTTTATTGGTAGCTATTAAGTTATTTAGCTTTCCATCAAGGGCTGTTTGTAGGTCTGTTTGGTCGGAGAGAGTACCTGTGATAGTACCCCATACGCCATTAGCAGAGATTGTACTGAGTGTAAATTCAGAACGACTAGGATTGTAGGTTAATCAGTATTGTTGAGCAGTAGGATTACCAACGTTTACATCCATTAACTGACGAAGAAACATTGCTCATCCTCCACCAGTTGGGAGTTTGTTTATCTTTTTGAGTATGTCTTCAAACTTTATGTTTATTTCGTCCTCAGAGAGACTTTTAGGGAGTTCAGATAGTATTGCATCTTTGAGACTTTTCTTAATCTCTGAGACCTCTTTTTTCGTGAAATAGTCTATTCATTTGATTGGAGTGAATCAATCTATTCAATCTCTATAATCTATACCTTTTTTTGGCGTTCTACCGTCTTTCACTTTCGGCAATACTGGTATAAAAGGTTTTATGAGTGTTTCGAGGTTTTCTGAAAGGAATTTTTCTATACTTTCTTCTACTGTCCCCTCTTTTTCTTGTTCTTTTTTATCAAACTCTAAAATAATTGGATCATTAAATAATTCAATATTAAAATCATCTCCGTTGAAGATAATTTCAAAGTTCAATTCATTAAGTTGCAATTCCATTTATTGATAAATAACTATATCAAATTCCTCTCTTCTAGTTCTATCTCATATTTTTACTTTTATTTCGCCTTTCCTTTCTCCTGCTTCAAACATCTTTATATCATCTTGAGAGAATTCTAGTTTGAGTTTTCAGTTTTCTTTTTCTAGTTCTTGTAACCATTCCAGTTTACCATCTTTATAAATACAAAATGTAGCTTTTAATTCTACATCTATTGGATTTCTATTTTTGTCTAAAATAGGAATTTCTTTTCTATAAGAGTCTCAATGGAATAGTTCTATTTTCATATTGTAAAAATGGGGGCATTTCTGCCCCCGATTAGTAACTAGAGAAGTGCAGCATCAATTTCTACATTTACGATTCTCTTAGCGAGGTCAGTAAATGATTTGAAGCCGTAGAGAGAACCCCAGATGTATTCTTCTACTTTGTATTTTCCGTCTACACGACCTCCGTCTGGTACTTTGTCCCACTGAATAGCGAGTGCAGGAGCATCGCCTTTCTGGAAGAAAAGATGTTGTTTCTTCTTTGTGAGAGTGTTTGAACCAGATGTGAAAGTCACAGAGATAGAGATGACACCAGTTCCGTTTACACGTACAGTTGTAAGTGTAGCAGAAGTAGCGACAGCAGTAATCTTGTTGACGAACATACGAGTTGTTGAACTTGTCGCAACAGCACCGATAGCTACACCAGTTACGGTAGTAGTTACTGGGTCATTTACGAGAGTTTCAAATGCGAGTTTAGCAGCAGCAGCATTAGCACCGATTGTGAAGTTACCAGCGGTAGAACCGAGAGTAGTCTTAGCAGTGAATGTCTGACCTTCGAGGACGATAATGTCGCCATCAGTAGGGGTAGCACCCCAAGTGATAATAGCAGAACCAGCGATAAGGTTAGAAACATAATGCTCATAACCACCGTATTCACCACGATATGGTCGAATAAGAGCTTTGTCACCTAAATCAGTAGCACGAGAAGCGGCTGAGTTGTTACGGATTTCCATATAATCAGGAGAAACAACAGCTCTCATAGAACCATTGTTTACATTGAGTCTCTGGAATTTCTTAGTAACAGCGTTAGGGATTTTGTATACATTCGAATCTGCCATTGTAATACCATTTCCAGCAGTACCACCGATAGAACCATCGTCTACTGTTGAAGCAGCGTTGAAGATTTCACCGAGAATATCTGAATCGAGTTGGTCAGAGAGAATCTGAGCTTGATTTTCAGCTTCATCAGCGATGAGCTTAGGACTAGCTTGGAAATTGTCTTTACTAGCCATACGGAATGCAACGACATACTCTTTATTAATAGAGAGTGTTTCGTCAGTACGAGTGACATCATAGTTAGAAACATCAGCATATCGGTCAGAGACTTCAAATGCTTCTGTCTGTTCTGTACGCTTGACACGATGAAGTGTGTCTCCTTTGTTGTTGATATCTCAAGGAACCCTCTCAACTATATTACGAGCAACATTGTTGTTATAGAATGTTTGCTGTACCCTGTCAGCCCAAATTTCAGGAAATTGGGCGGTAACATTATTAGCCATATAAAATTAAATTAAAAATATTATCTCCGATAAAAAGGATTATCAGGGATGTTCGCAGATTGGTTTATATAGTCATCTTTTTCTTGTCGAGATAACTCGGAATAAGACTTTGGTTTAGGGGCAAATTTGCCCTTTACCTCCTTTTTACCTTTCTGCAATTTGTCACTATCCGCAAATCAGTAGTGGATAGCTACTTCTTCGGGAGTCATGCCAGTATTTTTACTTAATTCAAGAATTGCCTTTTCGGACTTTTCTAGGTCTGGATTTTCTTCAAAGAATTGTTTAGCAGTTTTGTCTGCTTTTTTCTTCTCATCGAGTTTTGCTACTTCCTCGTGGAAAGCAAGCATCATCTCTTCTTTTGTAACAAGTCCTGCTTCACGGAGTGGCTGAACAACTTGTTCGTAGAGATCAGGATTTGATTCCTTTAGCTCATCTAGAGACTTTGATTTCGCTTGACTGAGTTGCTGGGTTTTACGAGTATAATCCGATTGTCTCATATACCCTTTTTTCAACTCTTCAATATCTATCAACTCTCCGTCCACTTCCACTTTACTAGGGGTATTGCCCTCACCAGATTCCTCTTCTGGAACTTGGTCTTGTGACTGTTCTTCGACTTGGTCGATGACTTGGTCTTGTGACTGTTCTGTCATAGAAAAAAATTAAAAATAAAGAAGCTGTATTATCAGCTTCTTGTAAGGACTAAAGACTTCCCAGAATTTAGTCATTACAAGAAAATGACAATGGTGGGAAGTTATGTACGAGGGCGACTACTTTTCTCTTTCTTTGCTCAGTTCGAGGTTTTTTATATAGGTTAAAAATCAGTCAGATATATTATACTCACCTCTTACAGTAAACAAGTTTTTCTTGTCTGTATCGGTTTCGAGAGAGCAAGTTAATAGTTCTTTGAGTGTCCTTTCACGTTCACGAGAAAACCAGTCTATAATAAATTTGAATCCTGTCGTTTCTTTAATAGCGAGTATCTGGTCACGATTTGCCTTGTATTCAGCACTAGCTATTTCTACTTGTGGAGGGAGTTTTACTGGGATTACTGAGGAAGTCATACAGCGAGTGGGTTAATTGGTGCTTTTTCTGCCCGTGGTTGTCCTGTTGGCAATCAGCCCATTCAAGGCATAGGAAGAGTTTCAGGGAACATCTTGTCTACATTTACGCCCTCAAATGTTCTCATTATATCCTTAAATGCTTCTTTTGCTCCCTCAGGTGGCATAGCACCAGCTTGCATAGCTTCGAGAGCTATATTCTTTTTAGCGATAGCATCAGCTCTACGACTTTCTACATCAGCACTTGAAGAAGAATTTGCCTCGACTTTAATATCAAATCTACGGAGAGCATCACCAAATGCTTCTTTATGGAGAGTCCAGTATTTCTTTTCCCCTTTAAAGTAAATATTGGTGTCCATGTTCTGATATGTGACATTGAGGATTTTGTAGGCAAGACGAGCGAGAGAGTCCTCAAATGATTGTCGTACATCTTTGATTACATCGTTCATCTCAGCGTACTGGATTTTTTCACCAGTTGCCGTATTAGTTTGCCCTACTCATTCAGCCCTGTTTGCTATATCAATCGTGTAACTAGCGGACTGTATCTGGCGTTCCATGTCGTTCTGTTCGTTGAAATACTGTACTGAGAGTTCACGATGAGGCATTTCTAGGAGATGATTGTCGATTACATCTCTTGCGGTCATAGCATCAGGTATTATGACATGTCATGGTCAGCTATACAGTTCAGCAGGGTCTATACCTGAATTAGCCGACATAATCATAGTTCTGTGGAGAGCCATATTTATATATTCACTCGCAGCGTTCTTTTTCCAGTTTAGTTCTCTTTCGAGTCCCATTATATCCGCAAGGAATCAGTTAGCTTTGAAAGTTTCAGTATCTTCAAATACTCGGAACTCTTCGTATGAAAATTCTTCTATTTCTTCGTACCCTATAACGAACAAGTCGGACACAGTAGTAATACGAACAAAATCATCATCATCTCCATAGTACCCCTCGTAAATCTTTAATTCTAAATTATTAAAATCAGGTTCAGGTACATCACCAGAATTAGTAATACCTGCGATTCGTTCGATTACTTCTCTACGGAGTGATGCATCTTTTTCACCCTGTATTGTTTTGAGTTCTTTGAGGATTTCATCGTCATATTTACCGCTTGCTTGTAGTTCTGATATACGGACATTACGAGCGATTTCTATGATAGCTGGCATTTCATCGAGAGTAGTATATCGAGGGTCAAAATATATATCGAGGAAAGATTTTATATCTATATAAGGTACTCCGTCTATTACTTTGCTTTTCTTGCCATTCTTTCGCACCTGTTTTGAACGATAACCTACTTTACCCCATCCTATACCATACCTTACACCTGACTTAGCAAAGAGCTTCATTTTCTTCCTTATCTCCTGTTGTTCGTAGAATTTATTGAGATAGTCTTGGATAGCTTCTGGTAGATCCTTTTTGCCTTCCATTTTAGCTATTTTCTCATCTTCTGGCAGTCCTTTATCTTCGTATTCCCATGTATCTGTTTTCCATGATACGATAAATCGAGGATTTTTAGCCATGATTTTAGGCGTTGTTTTGTTCTCTGTTTGTCGCATTTTACTCACATGAAACTTAGTATCCCATTCGTTAGGAGCTTCTGATTCTGTTTTGTTTACCTCCTTGTATATTTCTAGGAGGACATTATGGTAGTTTTTTAAATCCATTTCGTAGGCATCGAAAGTATCCTTTACATGCCGACACATTTCATGTTTTTTTTCTGAATCAAAGCTGGAGAGTTTTTTCATAGTTTTATTATATTTATTTATGTATAAGTACAAATTATCCTTTTGATAACACTGGGCGTCAATTGTGATAGGTTACTTTTATTCCTCTGTGTCGTGTGTGTGTGTTAGGTTGAAGAGTGTATAGGTCGTATACCATCTGCAAACTGTCAATAACATCATCGTGTTTTCCTCTTGGAAAGGTCAATAATTGCTTTTCAAGACTTATAGGTTGTCCGTCTTCTATTCATCGTACAAAGTAAATAAGTCAGTCACGGAATAGAGGGATTAACTTGCGTATTCTGCTCTCTTTATCTCCTTTCTGTGCAATTTCTTCGATATTAGCATAAATACCTATTGTTTGACAAGTATTTCTGAGAGGAACAGAGAGGACACCTTTTGCCTGTATCGCCTCGACTCCTATTTTCTCGGGGTTATACAATTTAATATGTTTTACTATTTCGTCTATCGCTTCCGCAGGGTCGAATTTTCAAGCGGTATATCATAAAATATAGAGCTTGTCGTCAATGAATTTCCCTGTAAGGATAGAAGTGTAGTCTGAGTAGCTTTGTTTAGTCCATGCAGGATCTACAGTGGTGAATACACGCCCACCTGTTGGTATTTGGTCTCTGTCGATATATTTGAACCATTCTGTGTGAAATTCTTGGCTTTCCTTAGATATAGGATTTTGCTGGTACTGACATTCAAAAGTAGAGTTATTCATGTTCTTGCGTATCTTTTCTATACCATCAGGATTAAATCGTTTAGGGTGGAGGAGTTCACCCTTAAGTCTCTTGAAAACTACATCATCCACCTGTATAAATTCATCATGTTCTGCAATTGCTGGCAGTGATAATACCGTCCAGTCGTCTCCTGTGCGATTCTTCATCCTTTCGATAAGGTGACCGCACAAATCGTCTTCATGTGTCCTTTGCATGATGATAATTATACACCCTCTATTTGGGTTATCGAGACGACTAGGGACAGTATTTTCAAACCAATTATTGATTCATGTACGGATTATATCGCTGTCGGCTTCATCGGGCTTCACTGCGTCATCGATTATGAAGCAATTTGCTCATCTTCAAGTTATCGAACCACCTGTACCCGTTGCATAATAGCTTCATCCTTCTTTTAGCGCCCAATATTCTTTTGTATTCTGATCGTCTCGGATTCACTGCATACGAGGAAATACATTTTTATATATCTGTGATTGTGCTATATCTCTCGCCTCAAGTGAGAATTGTTGTGTAAGTGTTGCAGAGTATCCTGTGACGATAAATTTCATTGTCGGGTCTTTACCAAGACACCAAGCAGGAAAACATTTTGTCACAAGTTCTGTTTTTCAAGTTCTTGGAGGGATGTTTATTATAAGTCTCGTAATTTCACCACGAAAGCATTTTTCGAGATATTTTGCTATCAATAAGTGAAAATTGTCTATCTGAAACTCAAATTTTCTTCCCTCCTTGAACCAATACGATACAAAGTCTATATAATTAGCCGACTCTTGTTTATGGCGTTTTTCAAGATTGCGAGTAGCGAGTTCTTTTAGGACAGCTTTTTTATCCATTAGCTTAGTTCAGTAATACGAGCAGCACCATTAACGGCAGCCCAAATACCAGTAACATCTCATGTAAATCATGCTGGGAGTTCTAATTGAGCATCAGCTATCATTTTATAAGTACAAGAAGTTGCAGAAGCTGTACCTCCTCCGAGTTTTACATAGAGGATAGCGGTTGAGTTGTTCCAAATATATGCTTTCTGTCGTGAAGAGTTAGCAGATAAGAGAGTTGTGCTGGAATCGACACCTGTGACATTTGTTAGAGTAGCGGTAGACATAATAAGGGGGTTAATAAATAATTAGTCTTTTACTTTTTCTTCTTACCTTTTCATTTGCAGGGCATATTTATAGGGTTAGGAATACGATCAGCGATGGTCTTTTTGGGCTTGTATATGTTGGTGTAGTGGTACATAGGTTTAGAGTATTTTACAGAGGATGTATAGTTGTAGTCGAGTACCATATTATTGGAGATAATTTTTGTACTGTTTTATGAGTTGTTCTTTTGTGTATTTGAACATTCTTTTCAAATTTATTCATTTATTACTCATTTCGGTAATTATTTCTGAACGAGACATTTTCTTCAACCTATCTTCTATCGTCTCCCCATACTTCACCGCCTGTCTCTCCCCAATAGGAAGAGAGGGTTTCTTTACTTCTCCTTGTGTTAGAGGGAGGGATTGTTTGGGTTTTACTTCTTCGTTTATAACTTTGTCATAATTTATACTCATCTTGTTTGAGTTTGATATGTATAATTTTGGTTCTATTTTTTTAAATCATTTTATTGCTTTTCCAATGGTATCTCATTTTGATAGATACTCAGCAGTATCGAATTTATAGAAGTTATATCATATTTTGTCATTTCATTCAATAACATATTTTCGTCAATTAAGTTCATAAGGATAACCTTCATAAGTAAATCAATCTTTCTTCTTAAAATGGATTTTGTCTTGCTTCTTTATACTACTTATTTCTTCATAAATAGCTGTCTTCCCCTCTACTTTTGGTGTTGTGGGTGTCTTTGTACTCTTGGGGAGTATATCGCTTACTGTTGGTTGTTTTTTTGGTAAACTTGCTTTTTTAATTGTTTCCTTTATACTAGGTGGAGTAATTTTAGGTCATGGAATACTTACTTTCGTTTGTGGCAGTATCTCTCATATATCTTTTCAGGAATTGATTTTCGATTTTGAAAGATTTGTGAGTATGTTCGATTTTGAAAGATTTGTGAGTATGTTTGATTGGACTGGCTGTGTTCATACTTTACTGCTGATTGCCTGTTCTTGCTTTTGCAATATTCATGGCGAATATCCTGTCATAAGCTTTACGTCTATTACTTTCCCTGTCGTAAGTGGTTTTCAGCTTGGTGGTGGTAACAATTTCAATTCTTCAATAAGTGGTCTGAAATTCTCTAAAGGAATCGTCCGACCATTTTTTATTGCCTCCATCGTCTTTCTTGATTCTGGAGAAAGCTTATTAAGATAATATGCTATATTTGAAAGAACCTTAGGAGAACGAAGAAACTTTGTTATTCACGCTCAAGAAAGCCCCAACAAGAATGCCTGAAGTCATTTTACTGGGTCTTGTGTTATTGTTCATACTGAAACTCCTCAAAGAGAAGAAAATCATAAATAGGTAGCTATTTGTCTTGCTATTGCGGATGCTTCTTTTTTAGCGATAGCGTCATCAAGAGCAATACCTATTTCTATGTCCTTATTAAGTTTCCTAAATCAAGGGAGTTGCTTATCTATAAATTCGCTAGTATCTTTCCATACATTCTGCCATCCTGCTTGTTTCCCAACATCTTTGAAAGTTCCTTGCTTAGTAAATAATTTATCACCTAATAATGCTCTTCATTCGTCAATTTCCATAAGTGTCATTTTTGTTGCATTTATCAATCTATCAAATTTTGCAACTCTTTCTTCATTTCATGCTGTCGCAACTCATTTCTCCATATAATCCTCCCTCCTTTCTGATAATGCCTTTTTTAATTTTCCAGTATCTTCTATTCAAAAAGCTTTTTTACTCGTGGCAAGGAATGCATCCTTTGCCTTTTTCGCTTCTGATGTGGCTTTTTGTATCAATGTTCTTTGTTCTGCCTCACTTCATTTGATTCACCTGTCTAAAGCCCACCTAGACACCTCTTTTACGTTTGGCTCTGTTCGTGTAAGTTTTGAAAGTCTTTCACTTGCATTTGTCAGGTCTCATCTATTTATAACATTTGAAAATTGTAATCTTTCAGGAAGTCATTTTGACACAAATTTTCATGCTTTTGAAAGTACAAATTTTCATGCTTTTGAAAGTCATACTCCTGCTGGTATTCATGCACCTATTGCTGTTCATATTCAAACTTCTCATTGAGAAGCTATATCGAATCATAATCATTCAGCTAATCACTTGCCTATGTTGCCTATTAGCGGTGATTTTTGTGCTATTGCTCACACTTTAGGCAGTACAGATGCTCATTTTACCAAAGCTCCACCAGTTCATGCTCCTATGCCCATTTCTCACACAAATTCGCCTACTTTAGTGGCTGTTTTTGTAGGGTCTACTCACATTGCTTTTTGGATAATATCAGAAGTTCACTGTCCAGATTGTGAAAACTCTTCTCACCATTTCCTAAATGGCTGTCAGGGTAGTACCTTGTCGGCTGTTTTAGCTATAAATTCCCCTGTCTTGCCTGTACCTTTTATAAGCCCTCATACTATACCACCAGTAAAAGCTCTTGGTGTTCATTCTCGTACTGATTGTTGATAATCCTGTGCGAATTGTGTAGGATTGCTTCTATCGAATTTAGCTCTTTCTGGCTTCTTCATATCCTTAACAAGTGACCACGCCTCTTCTAGCTGTGCTTGTGTTGGTTGTGTGTCAAAAGACACTGTTGCTCAATTGCTAAATTTTACCTTGTATTTTTTTTTAGGAGTAGTCACCTCAAGAGGTTTTACTACTGGTGCTGTTACTGGGAGTGGTGTTTGTCATTTCTTTATCTGTTCTACTGCGGTGTCCCATCATCAAGCAAATGATGAAGGAAGAGTATATTTTTGTTGTGTTGGTAGTGTTGCCATATTATTCAAAAGTAACAGTAAATGTTGCTCAGTCTGACAATGTTCCTGTATTTCAGGTTACACTTCCCCTCTCTCCTCCTGTTGGTGGGGGGGTGTTGAATCCTGGAATACTTGCTTTTATAGAATCAGCTTGTGCTTTTATGCTATCATATAATCCTGCGAAACCAGATACATCTTTTCATGCTGCCGCGAGTGTTTGTAGTTGTCTCTTGTACCCTCACGCTATTGTATCAAGTGTCAAAGCTAAAACAGCATTATTCACATCGTTAGTTTGTGTAAGATTTGGAACTGTTCTAGCATATATCCTAATATCGTTATCCGTTAATACTCATACTTCTCCATATACTCATCGAGCGAGATTTGGAATCAATCAATTTAATGAAGAAGCCAAAGTTTGTGCGTCAGTATCGTATGGGTTCATTGCTCTTATTCTTCAAAGTATAGGTCAAGTTTTTATTTTCTTAATTTGTTCAGTAATTCAGCTTATTTGGTCAAGTGCCTGAGAAAATTTAGTGATTGTTTTTGTGTCTGTATCCGTCAAATCTTTTCCTCATTGCGAATACCCCATTACTTCCTCAATGCTAGCATTTTTGTCTTTCATAACCTTGTTTTTTTCATCTAAGAAAACTTGATATTTTTTCTTTAATGTAGCGTCTTTTTCTAGTTGTGGTTTGTATGTAGAATTATTGAATATTGAAATATCAGATGTTGTTAATGCAGTATCCCCCCCTGTCGGTGTTGTTGCTCATGTGCCTGTTTGTCGAAGCATATCAGCCTCTTCTTGTCTACGGGCAATCAATCATGGAAGAGTTTGTCATGTTTTAGCATTTCTTATTCCTATACCAGATTGTACAAGTAAATCAGCCGCTTTATTAAAATCACTTTCGTTGATAGCTGCTAAGACTGGTTTCATAGCCGCGAATCACCAAACTCATGGTCATACATTGTATTCGAGTGATGTAAGTGCTGCTTTCTGTGTTTCATTTAGAGGAACTGTAACAAGTGATTTGTATCTTGAATATTTCTGGTCTATTTGTTTCCTCATTTCTGCGTCTGCGTCTGCTTGAGATATAGTATCTCATCATTTTACAGGAACTCAGTTTATAGTTGTTTGTCAGAATCAAATTGTTGCTGTTCATGCTGGCGTCTCTCATAGTGCTAGAGTATTGCCTGTTGCGTCATCGTATGCCTGTTCTCGAAATCACTCTTTAGATTTGATAAAATCAACAACAGATACAGGTGCGACATAGTCTCCACTCAACACTTGAGAATGCTTAGTCACGTCTGCAATCTCCGCAGAAGTTAATCATATCTTTTTGAGTCATTCTTCGTCTACTTTTCATGTTTTTAATAGACTAGCGAAAGTGCTTATTTGGTCTGGAGTGAGTCAGCTTGCTGTTTTTTTAAATTCTAAAGCCCTTCGTTGAGAATCAAACATTGGCTGTCATGTCTTTTTGTTGATAAAATATCATAATTCAGCACTCTTTTCCATGTCTACTTCTTGTGATAGTTCAGCTCCATTACTTATTGTATTGAGCAAATTCATCATCGCCTCACTTCCTGTTGTAGCGTTCTCTTGGTTCAATTTGATAATCTCTAATTGATTCTCGTAGTTAGCTTGGTCGATATTTGCTTGGACATTGGCTATATTTGTACGAATAGCACTGATAGCTTCTGCATCTGCCCCCTCTTGTTCCATTCTATACGCCATGAGTTCTAAGTCTGCCTTAGCCTTAGCTTGTGTGATAGTAGTTTCTATGTTTTTAGCGATTTCGTCTACTTTTTCAATAGCAATACCAGAACGACCAGCACCACGACCAGCGAGCATACTTTTAGTTTCTTCCATTCTCTTTGCTCATTGTGCTTCTATTTCTGCTTTTTGTGATTGGAATTGACTAGCAATATTCTCTCCGTACTTCGCTACGAGGTCGGCTGTTTCTTTTGCTCTTTTTTCTGTAAAATCAGTTAACTGCTCTGCGAGAACTCTTGCTCTTTCTTCTCATGCTTCTGCTCTTTTCTGGGCAAAGTATTCAGGTGTTCACTCAGGAAATACAGTTGTTGAGGGTTCTGTGGTGGTTCTTTGCGATGTTCAGTCTTTATAGGTAACTTGGTAGCTACCATCAGCATTACGAGTGCTAGAGGCGATATTTTCTCATGGCTGTACGAGTTCGGTAGAGTATGTAGTAGTTCAAGAGCTTTTCCCTTTCTTACCATAAATATCTTCACCATTATCCATTCTAAATTTTAAACTCCGGACAAAAGATATCTCCTCCTTTGTAACTTCACTAGGGTCTTTTGTATAAATCTCCATTGCTTTTGAATAGTTCTGTTCAGGCGTAAATTTTGAAAAATCACCTATTGGGGTATTAGTCGCTGGTGGTGTGCCTATAACTGGCTTATCTGTTGTAGCAATGATTGGTTTAGGCGTGCTAAATCCTGTAACGCTAGGAGGTAGGATATTTGCTTCTCAATAAGTAGCTCATGCAGGAGCTGTGACTTCACTCGGTTTTATGGTCTGTACTGGTGTAATAGTAGGAGCTGGGGGGATACCTTTAGCTTGCAATAGTGCCTGTATCTCCTCAGGTTTTTTACCAGATTTATATGCTGCGAGGTTTATTTCTTGTTGTGT
>Ga0247839_1002599_pt1 | contig 26621 bp, 18 predicted proteins | sample LaCruzMarch2015__6_FD_192405 | JGI IMG/M metagenome (GOLD analysis project Ga0247839, IMG submission 192405) | Freshwater microbial communities from meromictic Lake La Cruz, Castile-La Mancha, Spain - LaCruzMarch2015_16m | ecosystem: Environmental > Aquatic > Freshwater > Lake | place: Spain... | reverse complement strand
CGTCCGCCACCAGCCGCGGGTCCGGCGGGTCGACGAAGGGGAACTGATCGATCGCCCCGAAACCCAGGACCTTCATCTGCAGGATGACGGCGGCCAGGTTGGTGCGGTTGATCTCGGGCTCGGTGAAGGCGGCCCGCGCCTGGAAGTTGTCCTCGGTATAGAGGCGGATGCAGATGCCGGACGCAACCCGTCCGCAGCGCCCCTGGCGCTGGTTGGCCGAGGCCTGGGAAATGCGCTCCACCGGCAGACGCTGCACCTTGCTGCGGTGACTGTAACGGCTGATCCGGGCGAAGCCGGGGTCGACCACATAGTGGATGCCGGGGACGGTCAGCGAGGTTTCCGCCACGTTGGTGGCCAGCACCACCCGCCGGGTACTGTGCGGCTGGAAGATCCTGGCCTGTTCCTCGGCGCCCTGGCGGGCGAACAGCGGCAACACCTCGGTCGATGGCGGATGCTGCTTGCGCAGGGTCTCGGCTGTCTCGCGAATCTCGCGCTCACCGGAGAGGAAGACCAGCACGTCCCCGCGGCCGGCCCGCGCCAGTTCAGCCACCGCGTCGGAGATCGCCTGCTGCATGGCATCGTCGCGCTCCCCGGCATTTTCATCTTCCACCGGCGGGCGGTAGCGGACCTCGACCGGGTAGGTCCGCCCTGAAATCTCGATGATGGGAGCCGGGCGGCCCTGGGCATCAGCAAAGTGCCGGGCAAAGCGCTGCGGGTCGATGGTGGCCGAGGTGACGATGATCTTCAAGTCCGGCCGACGCGGCAGCAGGCCCCGCAGATACCCCAGCAGGAAGTCGATGTTGAGGCTGCGCTCATGGGCCTCGTCGATGATCAGGGTGTCGTATTCCAGCAGGGCGCGGTCATGCTGGACCTCCGCCAGCAGCATCCCGTCGGTCATCAGCTTGATGCAGGTTTCCGGGCGCACCCGGTCGTGGAAGCGGATCTTGTAGCCGACCAGGCCGCCGAGTTCGCTGCCCAACTCCTGGGAGACGCGACTCGCCAGGCTGCGGGCGGCGATGCGGCGCGGCTGCGTATGGCCGATGCGGCCGAGGATGCCGCGGCCCAGTTCCAGACAGAGCTTGGGCAACTGGGTGGACTTTCCGGAGCCGGTCTCACCGCACAGCACCACCACTTGATGGGCCTGAATCAGCGCCGCCACATCGGCGCGGCGCTCACTCACCGGCAGTTCCGGCGGGTAAGCAATGGTCGGGATCAGGGCACGACGCCGCTCGCCGAGTGCCTGGGAGGCACGCAATGCCTGCCAGATCTTCAGCAGACCCTGCTCCACCGGCTGTCCGGCCCGGGCACGGCGGCGCAAGCCCTGCAACCGCTGGCGCAGGGCGTGTCGATCGGCGATCAGACCGGTCGCCAGGTCCTGGTCGGTGGGGAATGGCAGCACTGGGGGTGGAGCAGTATTCAAGGTGCGCGGGGGATCACTCGGGTAAACAGGTCAGACAGGTGGTGAAACCAACAGCGCCAACCACGGTCGCGACAGATATCGCACGGTTTGTCGGCTGATAGATGGCAGCATCCGGCCGGGAAAGGGGGTATGTTACCGCGCCAGGTCGGATCAGAGGCTTCCGCCTGGTGAGAATTCCTGCCCGTGGCGCGGCAGCAACCGCCTGAACGCATCCGGTGCCCCGGCCGGCGGCGGGCGCAATCAAGACTGACCATACGAAGCAGAACGGACGGTAGTGCGATGACTCAAGACCGCGGCACGCGGCACCTGCCGAACCTGGACGTCACTGAGACGAGGACCCGTTACGTGAATGCACCCATGGTGTCATACACCCTCTGGTGGCTGCCCGACTTGACCAAGGGCCCGCACCGCTCCATCGCTGCGATGGTCCGGCGCTGCACCCTGATCCTCACGCTGGGTGCGGCGATGCCATCGCCACTTTACGCCCAGGCGGGACCGGTCCCGTCGCCGGGCCAGGCCCCCAAGCCCGCGGCAAGCGTGACAACCGACGCTGCCGCGCCAAGCGGACCCGCCCAGCCGGCGGAGCGGCCAGAGCGCGCGCCGGGTACCGCCGGTGCCTTCGAACAGGGCCCCGGCGTTCTGGGCATCAGCTTGCGTACCCAGCGGCAGGCACTGCTCAAGAACTACGTGAGCGAGCCCGTCGGCCTGGTCGCCCTGGGACTGGAGGATCTGCGCTTCGCTCCGGTCAACAAGCGCACCCACGTGGAGGTCAATCTGACCAATCGAATCCCCTTCGAGGGCAAGGGAGATCAGGTCGGTCCCAAGGCCAAGCGCACGCTGGATGCACTCGCCGGGCTATTCGCGGACAACCCGCGGACCCGGGTGAAGATTATCGTCCACACCGATGACCAGGGTGACGCGGGCTACAATCTGCGACTGTCCCAGCGGGCGGCCGAAGCGGTCAAGCAGTATCTGGTCGGCCGCGGCGTCGCCGCCGAACGCCTGACCCCGGTCGGCCGCGGCGAGGAGGCGCCGCTGGCCGCCACCGGCAAACGCACACCCACCCGCCAGGAGCGCGAACGCAACCGGCGGGTCGAACTGGTGATCGAGCCGCTGGAGCCCTGAATGGTGTAGGGGCGGGTTTGAAACCCGCCTCTACGTCCAGTTATCACGTCCGATGGCTTAGACCAGCATGGCGAGTCGGCACCGGAACTCCCGACCGCAGCGGGCGCCACGTCGGCGCCACGCACACGGCAGGCCAACCGCTGAGACCGGGACTGGCCGCGGCACCGCGCCCTACCCGGCCTCCAGCGCCGCGAAGTCGAATTCCATGGACTCGCCGGGCGGCTGGACATAGGTCCCCTGGATCAAATCAACCCCGGCGCGAAACAGCCCGGCGATGGTGTCCGGCCCCTCCACCCCGGTGGCGATCGCCAGCGCCTGACGTTCATGGATACGGCCGACCAAGGCCGCGAGTTGCGCTCCCGGCAACCCGTGTGCCGCCTCTCGCGCCAGGCGGACGAAGGCGGCGGGTAACCGGTCGAGCACCCGCTCCCCACGTTCGCTTCCCGTCAGTCCATTGAGACACAGGCGAATGCCGAGCTGCTCCAATTGGCCGGCCCGGCTGACCGCCAGCTCCAGGTGGCGATCCGCATCCGCGATCTGAAACTGGACGATCGGGCGGAACGCGATGAGATCACGGGCGCTGATCGCGTCCCGCAGGCCAGCAACCCAGGTCGGATCGGCTGCGCCCGCAAGGGATTGGTGCAGAAACAACTCCACCGACCGACCCGCCTCACGACGCACACAGAGCGCGTCCAGACCCGCGCACAGCAGCCAGCGGTCGATCGTGGCGGCCTGCCCGGCCCGCAACGCCAGCGGCGCAAACGCGCTCGGCGCCAGGAGCTCGCCATCGGGCGCGTTCAACCGCAGGGTCGCCTCGTAGCGCTCGATCGGCGCGGAACGCAGCGGCACCATGGGTTGGAACAGGAGCTGGAAGCGGCCGGCCGCGACGGCCTCCAGCAACGGACTGCGCGCCGCGGCGGCGACCTGGGCCAGCGGCGCCGACGCATAGCGCTCGACCCGACCCTGACCGCGGTGCAGGCTCAGGCGCGCGGCCTTACGCGCCCGCGACACCAGGGTGATGGCCTCCCCGCCGCTCATGGCAACCGGGCACCAGCCGACCCCGCGGTCAGCGACCGCGGCATCCGCCGCCAAGTCCTGATGGACACCTTGCGCCAACGTCTCGGCCCGAATCGCAAAAGCGCGCTCGCCGCCCGACAGGAGAGCGGCGACGCCGTGCTCGCCGACCCGGGCCGCGAGACCCTCCTCCCCCAGTCGCGCGGCGACCGCCGCGCCAAGCCGCGTCATCACCGATTCATCCCCCGGCTGTTCGAAATAGAGCAAGGCCCAGTGCGCCGTCGACCCGGCACGCAGCAGGCGCTCGAGCCGGGTGAAGAGACGCTCCCGCCCGCCCGGACCCGCGCAACCGTGCTCACTGACGGACCCGCGCACCAACCGATGGCGCGCGCGCACCAGCCGTTCACGCACACGCGCCACCAGCCGCTGCGGTGAGACCGGCTTCGCCAGAAAATCATCCCCGCCGATGCGCAACGCATCCAACTGCCGGCCGGGGTCGAGTTCCCCGGAGAGAAACAGGATCGGCAGATCGGCAAACCGCTCCTGTCCGCGGATGACGCCAGTCAACTCGATGCCGTTGACGCCCGGCATATGCAGATCCATCAGGATCAGGTTCGGCGCAAAGCGCTCCAAGGCGGCGAGGACCTCCAGCGGGTCGTGGACCCGCTCGACGACCAGGCCGGCGTGCTCCAGCACCCGCGCCGCAAAGAGGGCCGCCACCGGCTGATCATCCACCACCAGCACCCGCTCCGACCCGCCATCCGGCAGCGCGACCAGGGACGCCACCCGCGCGGCAAGCGCTGCCGGCCCGAGGGTCGCCGACAGGCAGACCGCCGCCCCGGCGCGCATGGCCGCCAGCCGCTGCGCAAGCGCGTCCTCCTCACCCAGACAGACTAGCGGCAGGCAGCGACCCGCGTCGTCGGCGTGATCACCAGCCAAGCGCGTCAATTCCGCAGGATCGGCCAAGGCCCGCAAATCGACCAGCAGCAAGACCAGGGGGTGCTCGGGCAGATCCGGATCCACCGGAGCCGCGAGCCGCCGACGCAGCGCGTCCGGCTCCCCGTGGACCTCACTGCGAAAACCGAAGGTGCTCAGCTGCGGACCCAGGGCCGCGATCAAGGCCGTGTCGCGGGACAGCAGGAGGATGGTGCCGCGGGTCGGCCGGGTGGGGTTCGGGTGATTCATCCTGAAGCGGCTCAGGTCAGCGTATACAGCCGGCCGCCATCCTCGGGCAGGGACAGATCGTCGAAACCGGGACCGAAGCAATGCCCCTGATGGAGACAGAAGGCGAGCCATTTACCGAGGAACAGATTCGCCTTCCACTTGGCATCGAGCGCCGGCGGCTGATAGTGGGCACGCAACGGCAAAACGGTCTGCCGCAGATCCAGAACCTCGACCTGGCGGGCATCGTGGTAGACCCGCAAACGCGCGTCCGGGTCCGCTCCAAACCCGGCGAAATCGCTGGCCGGCGCATGCCTCGACCCGGCCCCCCAACCCCGTTCAGGGCTGGGAAACCAATGGGTCAGCCGCGCGAGACTGGTATAGCGGGACTGCTCCTCGATCGTCAGATAGAGATCCACACTGCCCTTGCGGCGGGAGACGCTGAGCCCCCGCTGGTCTTTCAGATCAGGCGCAAGACGCCCGAGCAGCCGGTAATTTTCCTCGCAGAGCGTCATCAGGCCGCCCACGGTCGGACGCCCCGACAACTGAATCAGCTCGTCCAGAGAACAGAAGACGGCTTGCATGGGACTAGGACCGCCGGACGCCTGAAGCGCCGCGCGGGGTCGGCCAAATCCGCGCCGGCACGGCCTGCGCCGGCCGCTTGCGAACCAGGGACGAGATGCCGCTCAAGCCGGACCGCCGGACGGCTCGCCAGCCCCGCGCGCCGCCTGCTCCGCGGCGATCTGCTGTTTGACCTCCGCCATGTCCAGCGCCTTGGCCTTACCGATCAGGTCACGAAACTGGCCCTCCGGAAGCGCGCCGGCCTGAGAAAAGATGATGACCTGGTCGCGAAAAATCATCAGGGTTGGGATGGAGCGGATCTGAAAGTGACCCGCGATCGCCTGCTCCTCCTCGGTGTTGACCTTGGCGAAAACGATGTCGCCGAAGTCGGCTGACACCTTGTCGTAGATCGGGGCGAAGGAGCGGCACGGACCGCACCAAGGCGCCCAGAAATCGACGATCACGAAATCATTGGTGCTGATCGCCTCTTCGAAACTCTGCTTGTCCAGTTCTACAACCGCCATCGGAACCACCTGCGTAGTGAAATATCGGAAGATACTACCAGAATCCCGCGCAGACCGCGGTTTACCGGGTTTTTCTGAGCGAATTCGGTACCTTGAAACAACTGTCGCGCACGAAAAAACCGGGCATTCGCCCGGTTTTCGAGCGTCGGCCGCAAGGCCGGATCAGACCGCTTCGAGGGCGCTGATGATCTGACCGCGAATCTCGTCCACGGACCCGATGCCGTGCACCTTGATGTACTTTGGCGCGCCTTGGCCGCCCGCCTGCGCCCAGGCCGAGTAGTAATGGATTAGCGGCTCGGTCTGATCATGATAGACCTTGAGTCGGGCCTTGACGGTCTCTTCCTGATCGTCGTCGCGCTGGATCAGCGGCTCACCGGTCACGTCATCCAGCCCCGCGGTCTTGGGCGGATTGAAGACGACATGGTAGGTGCGGCCGGAGGCCGGATGCACCCGCCGACCGGACATGCGGCGGATGATCTCCTCGTCGGGAACATCGATCTCGACCACCGCATCGACGTCCACCCCCGCGTCCTTCAGCGCATCGGCCTGGGCCAGGGTGCGCGGGAAGCCGTCGAACAAGTAGCCGCTTGCGCAGTCGCCGTCCGTGATGCGTACCTTCACCATGCCCATGATGATGTCGTCGGACACCAGACCGCCCGCATCCATCACCTGCTTGGCCGCCTTGCCCAACGCGCTGCCCTGTTTGACATGAGCCCGCAGCATGTCGCCGGTGGAGATTTGGGGGATACCGAAGTGCTCCTTGATGAAGCCGGCCTGGGTACCTTTTCCGGCGCCGGGGCCGCCAAGTAGGATCACGCGCATGGGATTAATCTCCTCGTCATTATTGACAGACGCGGCAGTGTGCCACAAGACCCTGGAAAAATCGCCCTTGGGGGCGATTTTTCCAGGACGATCAAAGACTGAAACCCGGTCAGCGACCGGACAGCAGCATGGACATCATGAGCCCGTTGAGCCGGCCGACAAAGGCCGCCGGGTCATCGAGTTGACCACCCTCGGCGAGTTGCGCCTGATCGAACAGGATCAGACCCAAATCCTGGAAGCGGGTCTCGTTCTCCTCACTCTCCAGGCGCTTCACCAGCGGGTGATCCAGGTTGACCTCCAGCGTGGGACGCTGCTTGGGGGCGTCCTGACCAACCGCCTTCAACACCCGCGCCAGATTGGCACTCATGTCGTACTCGCCCACGACCAGACAGGCCGGGGAGTCCACCAGGCGGGCGCTCGGACGCACCTTGTCGACCCGCTCGCCCAGCGCGGTCTTGAGCCGCTCCAGCAGGGTGCCGTGTTCCTTGGCCGCCTGTTCGGTCTTGGCCTTCTCCTCCTGATCGGCCAGTTGGCCCAGGTCCAGATCGCCCTTGGTGACCGACTGCAAGTGCTTGCCCTTGTAGTCGTGCAGGTGGTTGACCAGCCACTCGTCCACCCGGTCGGACAGCAGCAGGACCTCGACACCCTTCTTGCGGAAGACCTCCAGATGGGGGCTGTGGCGGGCGGCGGCCGGGCTGTCGGCAGTGATGAAGTAGATCTTGTCCTGACCCTCCTTCATGCGCTCGATGTACCCGTCCAGGGTTTCGGTCTGGGTGTCGCTCTCGGTATGCGTCGAGGCGAAACGCAAGAGCCCGCCCAGACGCTCCCGGTTGGCGAAATCCTCGGCCGGCCCTTCCTTGAGGACCCGGCCGAACTCGCCCCAGAACTCGGCATATTTCTCCGGCTCATCCGTGGCCAGAGTTTCCAGCAGGCTCAGGATGCGCTTGGTGTTGGCCTGACGGATGCTGTCGATCTTACGATTGTGCTGGAGCAGTTCGCGCGAGACATTCAGCGGCAGGTCGTCGGAATCCACCACACCCTTGACGAAGCGCAGGTAATGCGGCAACAGTTTGTCGGCCTCGTCCATGATGAAGACACGACGGACATAGAGCTTGACGCCGTGCTTCTGATCCCGATCCCACAGATCCCAGGGGGCCTTCTTGGGAACGAAAAGCAGGGTGCTGTACTCGTTGGTGCCCTCCACGCGATTATGGACGTAGGCCAGCGGCGGATCGTAGTCGTGCGCGATGTGCTTGTAGAAGGCGTGATACTCCTCCTCGGTCACCTCCGACTTGCTGCGCATCCACAAGGCTGTCCCGCGATTGACCTTCTCCCACTCGGGGGCCTTGGTCTGCGGCTTGGCGTCGTCCTGCTCCGCGTCCAGCGCGTCCTCGTCCGGGCCGTCGTGGTGCTCCTTCAGCATCTCCACCGGCAGGGCAATGTGGTCGGAGAACTTGCTGATGATGGTGCGGAGCCGCCAGCCGTCCAGGAACTCCTTTTCGTCTTCCTTCAGGTGCAGGGTCACGTCGGTGCCGCGGCCGGCCTTCTCCACCGTCTCCAGGGTGTAGCTGCCGCGCCCGTCCGACTCCCAGTGCACCCCATGCTCGGCTCCCAGACCGGCTCGGCGGGAGACCAGCGTCACCTTGTCGGCGACGATGAAGGCGGAGTAGAAACCGACACCGAACTGGCCGATCAGCTGGCTGTCTTTAGCCTGATCGCCGGTCAGCTTCTCGAAGAATCGGCGGGTGCCGGAACTGGCGATGCTGCCGATGGTGTCGACCACCTCGGCCCGGCTCAGGCCGATGCCGTTATCCGAGACCGTCAGGGTCCCGGCCTCCTTGTCCACGGTGACGCGGATCCGCAAGTCGACGTCGCCCTCGTAGAGCCCGTCGTCGCTCAGTGACTCGAACCGCAGCTTCTCGGCGGCGTCCGAGGCGTTGGAGATCAGCTCGCGCAGGAAGATCTCCTTGTTGGAGTAGAGTGAACGGATCACCAGGTCCAGGACTTGGCTGACTTCGGCCTTGAACTCCAGTGTTTCCTTATGCGCTTCAACTGTCATTTCGGTTCGTTACCTCTTGAGTAATCATTCATTTTTTGACTTTCGGGTGCACTCGCGGCCGATCGGCATCCGCGCATCGGCGTGCCGCGGCTGCGGCCGTGCGCTCCCGGCGCCGGAATAGAATGGAATGGGTATTGTCGCACGCCCGGCAGCGGCTACAATCCGGCCTTCACGATCAGGGGGACCGCGCCCGTCGCGTACCCCGGCCGTGACCGACCGCCCGCGCCGCATCAATGTAGGCCATCACACCGATAATCAAGGGGTTGAATATGGAGTCGAACGTTATCGCCACTACCCCCTTCGAAGGGCAGCGTCCGGGCACCTCCGGGCTGCGCAAGAAGGTTCGGACCTTTCAGCAACCGCACTATCTGGAGAACTTCGTCCAGGCGATCTTCGACACTCAGACCGAACTGGCCGGCGGCACCCTGGTGGTCGGCGGTGACGGCCGCTACTACAACCGCGAGGCCATCCAGGTCATCCTGCGCATGGCTGCCGCCAACGGCGTGGCGCGTGTGCTGGTCGGGCGCGGCGGCATCCTCTCCACCCCGGCGGTTTCCTGCGTGATCCGCAAGTACAAGACCCAGGGCGGGATCGTGCTCTCCGCCAGCCACAATCCGGGCGGACCGGAAGAAGACTTCGGGATCAAATTCAACGTCGCCGCCGGCGGCCCGGCCCCCGAATCGGTGACCGACGCGATCTTCGCGCGCACCCAGTCCATCGACCGCTACCGCGTGCTGGACTGCCCGAACACCAATCTGGACCTGCTCGGCACCGTCGCCATCGGCGCCATGCAGGTCGAGGTCATCGACCCGGTGGCGGACTACGCCGCCTTGATGGAAGACCTGTTCGACTTCAACGCGATCCGCGCGCTCTTCGACTCCGGGCTGTTCAGCATGCGCTTCGATGCCATGCACGCGGTCACCGGCCCCTATGCCACCGAAATCCTGGAAAACCGGCTCGGCGCGCTGCCGGGCACCGTGATGAACGGCATCCCGCTGGAGGATTTCGGCGGCGGACACCCGGACCCCAACCTGGCCCACGCCCATGACCTGGTCGCCTTGTGCGAAGGCCCCCATGCGCTGGACTTCGGCGCCGCCTCCGACGGTGACGGCGACCGCAACATGATTCTGGGCAAGAACTTCTTTGTCACGCCCAGCGACAGCCTGGCCGTATTGGCCGCCAACGCCCACCTGACCCCCGGCTACCATTCCGGCATCCGCGGCATCGCCCGCTCCATGCCCACCAGCCAGGCGGCGGACCGCGTGGCCGAGGCGTTGGGGGTCGAGTGCTTCGAGACACCCACCGGCTGGAAGTTCTTCGGCAATCTCCTGGACGCGGGGCGCATCACCCTCTGCGGCGAGGAGAGCTTCGGCACCGGTTCGGATCATGTACGCGAGAAGGACGGCCTGTGGGCGGTGCTCTTCTGGCTGAACCTCCTGGCGGTCCGCCAGCAGTCGGTCGCGGAGATCGTCAGCGAGCACTGGCGGCAGTACGGTCGCAACTACTATACCCGGCATGACTACGAGGCGGTGGATGCCAAGGCCGCGGGCGCCCTGGTCGACCATCTGCGGATCATGCTCCCGGCGCTGCCCGGCCAACGCTTCGGCAACTATACCGTCGCTTATGCCGACGACTTCGCGTACACCGACCCGATCGACGGCAGCGTCTCAGCGAACCAGGGCATCCGCATCGGCTTCGAAGGCGGCTCGCGGATCGTGCTGCGGCTCTCCGGCACCGGCACCGAGGGTGCCACCCTGCGGGTCTATCTGGAGTTCTACGAACCCGACCCGGCCCGGCACCACCAGGACACCCAGGAAGCCATGGCGCCGCTCATCCTGATCGCCCGCGAACTGGCTCAGATCGAGGCCCGCACCGGACGGGCCGAACCAACGGTCATCACGTAAAGGCTTGTAATAAAAACAGATCGTCGACCCAAGAGTAAAGCTCCATCCACGAATAAACTGTCCGCGAATGGAGCCTCGCTCTTCGTTGTTGCCGGCGTGCGCCGCAGGGCCTCGATCGAGATTCCGGCCACTTGGGCTCGCCGGGTGCGTAGTCAGGCCATCCTGGCCTGACACCGTCAGGGCTGGAAGCCCTGACTACGCACGCCGCTGGCCGGGATTACGATCAAGGTCCGCCGCAGTGACCTTGGTCATCGTTCCGACCAGCTTTCGCTGTCGCCTAAGGCCAGAACTTTCATCCACAGATGTCACAGATGTTTTTCTTCATCTGTGAACATCTGTGACATCTGTGGATATATCCGAATTGCTATCTCTATTCTCGGCAGGTATCTACCGGCGACCATCACGCGCATCCTTCGCGCGACTCATATTGACACTCAGGTTACGTCATGCTGCATGAATTTATCGATTGGATCCTGGTCACCGTCAACGGCTGGGGCTATCCGGGCATCTTCGTCTTGATGGCGCTGGAGTCCACCGTGCTGCCGGTACCGAGCGAATTGGTGCTGATCCCGGCCGGCTATCTCGCCTACCAGGGCAAAATGAATGTCCTGGCGATCTGGCTCGCCTCCACCCTGGGCAGCCTGGCGGGGGCCGGCGTCAATTACGCCTTCGCGCTCTGGGTGGGGCGCCCCTTCCTGGAGCGCTATGGCCGCTGGTTCTTCGTGCGCCCCGCCCTGCTGCACAAGACCGACCTGTTCTTCGAGCGCCACGGGGCCATTTCGACCTTCACCGGACGCCTGATCCCCGGCATCCGGCACCTGATCTCACTACCCGCCGGGCTGACCCGGATGAACCTGCTGACCTTCAGCACCTATACCCTGCTCGGAGCCGGTCTGTGGTCGGCCGTGCTCATTGCCATGGGGTACTTCATCGGCCGCAATGAGCACCTGATCAATGAGCACCTGATCCAGGAAAAACTCCCACTGGTCACCGTCGGCGTCCTTATTTTCGTCGCCCTGACCCTGGCGATCTATGTGCTCCGGCAGCGGCGCCGTCAAGCCTGATCCGGAGCATCGCCCGGCGATGTGACTGTCGGCGGTCCGCCGGATCGCGGTGTTGCCGTCGGGTGCGCAGTACCTCGTTGTCGTTGTCGTTGTCGTAATCGAGTTTCTCCACCCGCCCAGTCGTCTCGCGCCTCGCGGCGTTTCGTTTAGCTGTCCGCGCGGGTTGCCGAGGGGGCCTATTACGACAACGATTACGACAACGACAACGACAACGACAACGACAACGACAACGACAACGACAACGACAAAAGTATTCGCTGTTGCGCTTGTTCCTTACTCAGGTGATGGTCGGAACACGAAACCGGGGACCAGGAGCAACAACAAGAACGGCGCCACCAGCCAATGCCCGCTGCCGGCTAGCAAGAGCGCGTCCAGCGGGATCAGGCCGAAGGTCAATCGTTGGACCAGGGTCTGCACCGCCGCCGGACTACCGTCCGCGGTCAAACGCCACAGCCAATACCCCAGGGCCAGCACCGCCGGCGCCACCAGGGCCAGAATCAGCGGCTGCTCCATGCGGCCCGCGAGCACCAACTCGACGATCACCAGGGCCGCAAGCCCGAACAACACACCCGCGATCCGGGTGGTTTGCGGCGCCGCCCCCTTGGCCTGGGCCCCGACCAGGACCGTGAGCGCCGCCACGTAAAGGAACACCGGCACGGCCAGCGCCTGGGCCCCGCTCCCCAGCCCCGCCACGCTCAAGCCAAACATCCACTGCATGTAGTGAATCGCGCCCATAAAGACTGAGCCCAGCAGGGTGTCTTGCAGAAAGCCGCGGTAGGCGACGATGGCGAGCCCCAGCGCGACCGCGATCCGCAGACTGTTCCCGCCGGCCAGCGCGGCGAACGCCAGCCCCAGGACCATGAGCCCGCCGCCCAGCACCCAGGCCGCCTGACCCGAGATCCGCCCGGAGGCCAGCAGACCCGAGGGTTCGCCCGTACCGCCCTGCCGCAGGGCAAAGCACTCCTTCAGCACCACACCAGACCAGCACAGCGCCGTGCCGGCGGCGAGTTGAGGGATCAGCACCAACCAGTGCGGCCAGCCCCCGGTGGCAATCAGATGCGCGGCAAGGATGTTGGACCACACCACGTAGGTCGCGGGCAGTCGGACCAGTTGCAATGCGTCCTGCGCGGACAAGGCGAATTTCATAACAAGGTCTCCGATCAGGCAAAGGGGTGAGCCGAAGCACCCTGCATTTTGAACCACAAAGACAAAAAGGACACGGGGGTCTCGATAATTCTCAGGTGAAGTCCCGATCACTTGACATCCGCACAACAGACTGGAGGCCGAGGCTTCAGCCGGACGCGGCGCCGCCCGCTAAAGCGTCGGCCTCCGGTCGAGTCGGTCACCGGTGGTCGGGCCGGCGCGGTACGAAGTGCGTCGGAAATCGCCTTAACCCATCGTCGCTGCGCGGATCAGGCGGCTCGACTGTTAATCCACCCCCAACGCCTTGAACACCGCGTCCACCGGGTCGGCATAAAACGCGATCTGAAACTTGGCGAACAACTCGCCGGGGATGGTCGCGATGTCGCGCACGCTCGCCATCGGCAACAGGAGGCGCTTGCCGCCAGAGTCGAAGGCCACTTGCAGGCACTCGGCCAGGTTCTCCACCGGGATCAAGCTCCCGCCCAGGCTCATATCGCCGAGGACGACCAGTTGCCCTTGCACTGGCTTCTGCATGATCCCCGAGCACAGGGCGACGAAGCTCGGCAGAGTCATCGCCTTGGCGGCCCCGGTGTTGTGCAACTCGACGGCGTGCAGGTGGTAGTCGTGGTCGCCCGCCTTTGCCAATCCGCTAACGCGGCAGAGGTTGGCCTTGAAGTAGTCGAACGCGACCTTCACCGCCTCCTTGGCCCCGCTGTTCGATCCCAGGCCGGACACATTGAACCGGCCGTTACCGGCCGTAGTCTGCGTCTCCAGCCGATAGAGACCCAGATGCCCGCTGGCGCCGGTAGCCACGGTGTGCAGCACGCCTGGATTCAGCGGACCATCGGCGATCAACTTGTCGCCGCCCTGCTCCGGTACGCTGACGAACCGCTCGTCGCGCGTCTCCTGATCGATGTAGGAGAAGTGCACATCGAAGAACTCCATGCCGCCGATCTTCTTGAGCTGCTCCTTCACCCGGCGGCGCGCCTCCAGCGCGTATTCCAGGCAGCGGCGCACCGCCTCCTTGTCGTAGGCCCCGTGGGGGTAGAGCAACTTCAGTAGACCCGAGACGGTGCGCCGCACCGCGATGGTGTCGCGCTGGTTCAGGTTGTTGCCAAGCTTGAAATACCGGTCGATGGCATCGGAAAAGTTGCGCTTGCGCATCTCGCGCATGAACTCGGCCAGGTAGTCGGTGATGAGCCCGTACTGATTGGTGAAAAACTCCGGCCGCATCTTCGGCACTTCCCAGCCGGGGATGTAGGCATGGAAACGGTCGAAAAAGGCCGAGTCGATCATCGACGCCGGGAACGGCGCCAGCAGGTGGCTGGTCTTCACCAGGGTGTCTACCGGCTGATTGATATTGCCGACGAACACCATACTCGCCGATGCCTGGACTGCATCGCGCCCGCGGGCGAAGGACCCCGAGGCCATGAAGTCTTTCATGATCTGCACCCCGTCCTTGTCCTTGAAGGAGATGCCCGCCACCTCGTCGAAGGCCACCACATCCCACAGGCCCACCAGCCCCACGATGCGGCGCGCCATGTTGTAGAACAGGTTCGCCACCGTGGTCTGGCCGCCGGAGATGAGGATGCTGTTGGGGCTGATCTCCTTATAGAGGTGGCTCTTGCCCGTCCCCCGCGGTCCCAGCTCGCAGCAGTTGTAGTTGTTTTCGACAAAGGGGACCATCCGCGCCAGTAAGTGCCACTTGACCCGGTCGGTCAGATTCGCCGGCTCCATCCCGGTGGAGCGGCACAGCACATCGATCCACTGGGCCTCGGAGAACGCCTGACGCCCCTCGAACAGCCCTTGCAGGTCCATGTTGGGCATCTGGATCGGCTTGAGGTCACCGATGGTAAAGGGCGACCCCTTCTGACCCTCTTCAAAAAAGTATTGGACCGTGACGATGCACCAGATCCCGCCCACCAGCAGTTTCTCGAACTGCTTCACATAGCTCCCCGGAATGGCGGCATCCTTGACCCCCAGGTTCGACAACAGGGCCTCGTAGAGGTCCCGGCGTTCGTTGAGCCGCACGGTGACCTTATCGATGACCTTGTAGCTCCCCCGTTCCTTGATCTTGGACTTGACCTTCTCCGCTTCGTCCGGCCGCACATAGTTCTCGGTCAGGATCGTCTTTACCGTCTCCAGGCCGTCGCGGATGATCCCCTCGTCGTCCGACGCGCAATACATGCCGAGCAGATATTCCAGCACATAGACGGGAACGTTCGCCCCTTCCTTGATCAGCTTGGTCAGGTCCTTGCGGACGACTTTGCCGGCGAAGTAGCGGTTCAGCAGGCTATCGAGATCAGTCATATCCACAGAGGTTCCGAACTCGGCCAAAGAAAGATGAAGAATTTATCCACAGATGACACAGATGAAAAAAATCCACTCGGTATTCATCTGTGTCATCTGTGGACAACTTTTTTCTTGCCATCTGTGGATCAGAATACCAAGCGCTCGTATTGAAGGCGGGTCGCACCGAAATTCAGGATGAGGCCGCGTTTGAGTCTTGACGCTTTCAAATAGTTAATCAGCTGGGCTTTCTCCCCGCCCCCGATGGCGGGCAGCGCTTTGATTTCAACGAGCACTGCTTCATAGCATACGAAGTCGGCACGATAGACTACCGACAGCTTCTCGCCTTTATAATAAATCGGAATCGCGAGTTCCGTCTGAAACGAAATCGCTCTCCGCCTGAGTTCCAGGATCATAGCCTCATGATAGACACGCTCCAGGAATCCATGCCCCAACTCCGAGTGAACAGCCATCGCCGCACCAATAATCGCAAAGGTCTGCGGGTCCGTTTCGTTATCCACAGATGTCTCTCCAAAAGGATGAATTAAGATTTCTATCCACAGACGACCTTGGTCATCGCCCCGGCCGGCCGGCTTCCGCCATAGCCCAGCGGCGAATGTTTCGTCCACAGATGACACAGATGAACACAGATGTTCTTTCTTCATCTGTGTTCATCTGTGTCATCTGTGGACAACTCTTCTCTTTCCTTACAATCCGTGGATCAGCAGTGGCTAATGAATATCCACAGAGATGCCTTCCGCAGCCAAGAAAGATGAAGAATTTATCCACAGATGACACAGATGAAAGAAATATCAAACCTCCTTGCTATGCCGAAGCGACGGCCTTGGTCATCACTCCGGCTGCAGGCTGCACCAGCGCTCGCGCAGTCCACCGCATCCCATACCGCCTTGAATTCATCTCTTTTCTTCATCTGTGTCATCTGTGTCATCTGTGGACAACTCTTCTCTTTCCTTACAATCCGTGGATCAGCAGTGGCTAATGGATATCCACAGAGATGCCTTCCGCAGCCAAGAAAGATGAAGAATTTATCCACAGATGACACAGATGAGCACAGATGAAAGAAATATCGAACCTCCTTGCTATGCCGAAGCGACGGCCTTGGTCATCACTCCGTGCACCAGCGCTCACGAAGCCCACCGCACCCCATACCGCCTTGAATTCATCTCTTTACTTCATCTGTGTCATCTGTGTCATCTGTGGACAACTCTTCTCTTTCCTTACAATCCGTGGATCAGAAGTCGTTCATAAAAGCCAAATCGATCGTCACGTCGAAGCGCGCCTCTTCCACCCCGGTCTCGGTGTCGCGCAGGATCAATTGGAAGACCTTCTTGCTGTCGAAACGCCGCCCCTCCAGGGTCAGGCTCACCGTCTTCTTCCATTGGTTCATATCGGTGGACGCGCTGTCGAAGGTCAGGGTCTCGATATTGGTGACCGGCTCCGCGCCGTCGTAGATCGCCACCTTCAGCGTGACCGGTTTGACCCGCTCGCCGACCGGCTCGGTCTGGATCAACTGGAAGCGATAGCGGTTGGTCGTCACTTTGAAATTGCTGCCGAGCACACTCACGCCGACGGTGCGCGTCCGGGTCTTGGCGGCGCTGCCCGTTTCCTTGACGTGGTGCACACGGATGACCGGCACCACGACCTCCTGCGGCATGGCCCCGCCATGCACGAACCGCGAGCCGCCGACGAAGTGAAAGCGGTTGGCGCCCTTCGGCACCCAGAACTCCATCCCGCCGCCGGCGCCGGCCGTCACCGCGGTGGTCCCGTGCCAGGCTTGGTCACTGGCAGGCAGGTTGCGACCCAGGAGATAGCGCTTCTTCGCCAGCAGAGTACCGGCGGGCTTGTTGGCCAGGGTGTTCTTGTCGGTCTCACCCGGCGCGGTTTCCTGGAACAGAAAGCCATGATCGGCGGTGATGACCAGATGATTGCCGTTGAGACTGTTGATGATCTTGCTCACCAGATCGCACAGGTCATCGATCGCCTTGCGCACCGCGCCGAAGGTCTGCCCCTCGGTCGCGGCCTTGTCGCCGACCGCGTCCACCTGGTCGTGATAGACATAGACCACCCGATAGGGCTTGACGAAGGCGCGCCCCTCGTCTTTCTTCATGGCCATGAAGACCTCGGCCCGGACCGCTACGCCCTGCACCGCTTCCAGCACCTTGCCCCGCTGTTCCAGTGAGCCGCACGGGAGGCCGTCGACCCGAATGGTCCCGCCCTCGTCGTAGTCGAGTGCCTGGTGGGGCAATAAGGCGGCCATGCCGAGCCCGGTGTAGGACGGCAGCACGCCAAGCTGGGCGGACAGCGCCGCGTCGAAGCGGTACTTACCGTTGAGCAGGCCGCAGAGTTCCTGCGCGATCTCGAAGCGTAGGGCATCGCTGATGATCACGAAGACCCGGCGATCGGCCCCTTTCGCCAGCACGCGCCCGACCTCCCGCTCAAAGAAGGTCTGCTGATTGGGCAGCCCGTCAATCTTCCAGGACCCGAGCAGGCCCGCCTCCAGATGCTTGTTCCACTCCAGCGCCAACTCGGCCACGAAGCCCGTGCCGTAGACCTGCTCGACCTCCTTGCGCAAGGACTTCAGGATATCCCAGTCATGCGACTCCGCGTAATCCGCCGCCTCGCAGAACTGGCGGTAAAGCTGGTCGAAGCGGTACAGGCCGTCTGTGTAGGCACCCAGCAGCGCTTGTGCGTCCGGCTGCGCCAAGCCGCCGAGGTGCGCGTTGCGCAGGGCGAACAGGTCCGCGGCGGTTTGCAGAGCCTCGTAGACCGCGTACAGGGAGCGGCGCGGGGCACGGCGGGTATCCGGCAGCACCCGTGCCGCCCAGTAACCATCCTGCCGGTGCGCGGCGATGGCGCGCACGGACTCGGGCTTGATGGTCTGCGCGGTCTCCAGCACGCGGTCGCGCAAGCGGCTGGCGACAACCTGTTCGACCAGCAGGAAGGTCTTGACCTCGGCCAGCGCCTCGATCTCCAAGGCGCCCAGGTGAAGACCCAGCTTCAGCGCATCCGCCACACCGGCCGACAGCGACTCATAAGAGGGGCCGCGGGTACTGCTGTCGCGCCACTGGGCGAGACAGACCACCGCGTTGGCGGCCCCCTGGCGCGGCAGCGTCAGCGGCTTGAGGCCCTCCGGAAGCGGCGCCCGGCAGGCATGATGGAGATCCGACACCAGCAGCCGGATCAGCAGGTTCTTGAGCGTCGGCGTTCCTTCCTGATAACCGAACTGGCCGCCGGCCAGCTCCCAGAACGACGCCTGAACGCCGAATTTTTCCATCTCCTCCCACGCGGGCGGGAGCGCGTCGAGATGGCCTTCCGGGATGCTGTCGAACAACGCGATCAGGACATTGAAGAACTCCGGCTGATCGGCCCTGGCGAGCACCGCGATGATCTTGCGATCGATGTCGAGCGCGCTGTCATTGGGGCCGACCAACCGCTTCAGACGCTCCAGCCGGTCCCGGCTGGCGAAGAACCGCGCCCGCTCCGCCAGGTGCAGGCGCAACGACTGCTGGGTCAACCCAAGGTCGCTGAGCAGCATCGACGCCCGATCCGCCCGGAAGCTCGCGCTGTACAGGCGCACATCAAGAAGCCAATCCTGTTCCACCTCCGGCGGCTCGGACGGCGCATACAGAAGATAGCGACCCTGGGTATCCGTCAACTCCAGGCGCACCTTGACCTCCAACCCGGAGAATTCGTCGAGGCGCAACAGGGTTACATCACCCAGGTCGAGATCCGGCAGCGTCTCCTCGAATTCCCGATCAGGATCGTTCCAGAAAACGATGCGATGGCCCTGGGCGATGAACTGATCTTTCAGGGCGCTTTCGATACGTTGATTATCCATTGGTAAACCGCTGCGCCTATTCGTCGATCAGGAGGAATTCGTTATCCACAGATGTCACAGATAAACACAGATAAGATTCTTTCTCTTCATCTGTGAACATCTGTGACATCTGTGGATAAGTCAGAAATCGCAGACGCTGGGCGGTGGCAGGCGGCAAGGTCATAGCGGCTGCCCCTCTTGCAGCGCAATCTCGTGAATGGGTAATCGGCGCAAATTCGGAGCCAGCAGCAGCACATCGACCTTGCGGCCATACAGCGAGCGAGAAATGCGCGTCGCCAACTTGGCCGATAGCGCGGCCGGATGCTCGACCGCGGCGGGGAATTCAACCAAGAGATCAAGATCCCCGCCAGCCGCGTCGTCGCGTAGGCGCGATCCGAAGACCCGCATCCGTGCCGCCGGCCCCGCGGTGTCGCCGACGATGCGGCGAATCGATCCGATCTGTTCTTCGGTCAGACGCATGGTTATAAGGTCTCAGGGTGAATGTCAGAGCACAGCCTGGAGGCGCTCTCGGAACGCCAGGAAACTTGGCATGTCGATGCGCGCAGCGTCCACAATGCCATCGCGAACAAGATCACAGAGAAACTCGGCGGTTGGCGTCTGTCCCAAAGCCTGCGCCAACTGCGTCTTGAGTGAGTTTGGGGCGTCATCGTTGCCCGAGGCGTTTTCAATCCGGGCACAGTTCCGATAGGGCTCGCTGGGTTTGAGCGCGCAGAGCAACCATGCCTCCGATTTCGGCTGCGGGATCATCGGCACTCCGGCCCTGAATCTCTCGTGCTGGAATCCCTTCAACATCGAGTCCCACTTATCCTGCCAAACCCCACGCCCGGCGGACCGGGTACCGTCCGCATCGCGGAACAGCACTGTAACGACCTCGTCGTTGTTGTCCTTTGCAAGCCCCTGAGCCAACTGTGCCATGGCGCGGGCGTTGCGATAGAAATACGCCGTCTCCTGTGGGCGCTTACGGCCAGCGAGTGCGGGCGGCCGAAGCCCCTTTGAAACCGCGAAAACTCTTGCTTTCGAGACGAAATACATCAACCCCAACGGCAATAATGCATACCCCAGAGAGGACTCCGCAATTTGGTCCACGAGCCATGCCATGGGTCCAGCCTCAAACTTGTCGCCGCAGCACGAATCCGCAACAACGCACCGACCCATATCGGTTACACCCTCTCCGCTAACGAGGATCAGCATCGCCCTGCCCCCGCTCTGTTGCCGGCATTGCCTGAATCTCTTCGTACAGTCTGGTCAAGTTGGTATCGACGAATGCCTCGCCCGGCCCCATGACCTCCAGCTTTTCCGAGACTGAGGGTATCGAGAAGAACGGGACTGAGCGTGTGTAACCTTCCGGCGTTCGATAGAGATAGTGGACACCCGCGCGCGCCACATCATCATCCAGATAATTAAGAATCATCGGGCTGTGAGTCGTTACTAGGACCTGCTGCCGTGAGCCCACAAGGCTGTCGAGAAGAAATTCAACCAATTCCGGGTTGATGCCATTCTCGATTTCGTCGAAAAGCACGAACTTGTGTTCTGTCAGGATCTCAGCAAGTATTGCCATAAGCCGTAACATGCCGTCGTTGACGTGTTTGGCTTCGGTGTTAAGCTGCGTGTGTCCGAACTGCTCCTTGATGTTTAGCTCTTTCCAGCCGGCCCGTAGTGAACGAGTAAAGAAGTTACTCAATCGTGGGTAGCACGTCTGAAGTCGCGCCAACAGCGCCGTTCGTTGTGCCGTCGAAAGTTCGTGAAGAAACGCGGATAGGCGCTCACCAGCCAACCCGATATCTCCATAGCTAGAATTTGTCTTCTTTCTAAGAAATTGCGGTGCCAGCAAGTCGAGCGCTACAGTGCTCTGCAAGAATAGTTTGAGCTCGCGAAGCGCGGAAGGAAGGATTTCGTCCTTGAGCTGGGACAGCACGGACCCCTCGTACTCGAACGCGATCTTCGTTCGAGCCATGGCCCCGCGCTCATCTGCAATCGCATAGCTCCCTTCATTGACGACGAAGATAATTCGCTTGTCGATCTTGACAGCTTCTTGAGTGCATTTGAGTGAAGTGCGATTAAATCTCGCCTTCCATAGCAGAACCTTGCCCGCTCCCCGCAATGCGACACCGACAGTGATATTGCTTTTTCGGATCAGCTTTGAATTCAGGTCAGCGGGACTCCATTGACGCAACTCCAGCCACCGGGAAATACGCCCTTTGAACAAGCAGGCGATGAAGTCCACGGCTTGAATGACCGTCGATTTCCCGGAACCATTCAAACCGATCAGACAGGTAAAATCCGCTAGAGGCAGATTGAAATCGACGAGCGACTTGAAGTTGTCAACGCTGAGTTCTGCCAAACGCATGGGGATACCCGCGGATTCCCCGTTATCGGGGTGCGATCGAGTCTCGCTATCAGTGGATTTCATTGACTGTCTTTGTCAATCGGTACTGGATGATTCCGCACTCGTACCGGTCACGGCTTTGACCTCCGCGAGCAGGTCGCCGAACTTGCCGTAGTTGACCTTGACGCCGTCGTCCAGATCCAGGGCGATGCGCTGGTCGGCGTAGTGGCGCAGTTGCTCGTCGTAGCGGCGCAGTTCGTCGAGTTGGCGGGTCAGCTTGTCCCGCTCCTTATGCAGCCGCTTGGCTTGGGCCGTGGTGGACGCGGAGGCGATGTCGTCGACGAGCCGGTCGATGCGGGCGGCCATCTTGCCTTGCAGCGGGACCACGTATTCCATGCGCATCCGCGCGAGTGTGCCCTCGTGGTAGCGGTGCAGGTAGACCAAGGCCTCAAATGCCTTCTGCTTGCCGCTGGAGAAGCACCAGTAGATGGGCCGCCGTTTGTAGGTTTGCAGATGGTCCTTGAAAAAGCTGGCCGAAAGATAGCGGCGGATGGTCTCATCAGGGGTTTCGCCGGACTTTGACCCTAAACTTTCCGCCAGCCAGGCCATATTCTCGTTAAGCGTCTCCGTGCCCCAGACGACCAGCAGGAATTCACGGATACGGTTGGGGGCGTCGTCATCGAACCAGTTCGTCTCGGTGATCGGGATGATGCCGTCGGTGTCGGCGGGGAAAGTCTGGTACCGCGCTGGATCGAAACCGATGTTGCTGGCGTGGGCGTAGATCAGGCCGGGCTCGTCTAGGCTGTAGCGGCCCATCATGCAGCCGATGGCGTAGGAGATCAGGCGCTGGCAGTCTTCTTCGCGGTCGGCGCGGGCGAGGGTTATTTGGTCTTCGGGGACTTCGGGTGTGAGCTCCTCTGTCAATCCATATGCTTGAATAAAGAACTGATTGTTCAGTGTCTCCAATTCGATAAGTCGATCTATGCGAACCCGCGATTCCTGCTGTGCGATTGCCCAGCTACGTTCAAGTAGCCCACTTCCTTCCTGAACCAAGTAGTAGGGGGCTGTGAAATCGAAGGATATTTCGCTGGCATTCCAGTCGCGTTCTGCGATGCTTACGCACTCGCTAACAATGGGCTTGACTTCTGCGAAATCTCCAATAATCGGCAAATCGGCTAAGTTTCCTGGGTTCAAATTCAGCGTCGGATTTGTTGCCTTCAAGAGATATGCAGAGACACAGGAGTTTAGGAATCCGAGAACCTCGAACTGCTTGGTTTCGTCCTTGGCCGGGCAAAGCCCAGATGCGTCATCGTAAAGGTAACCGGCCGTGGCGTACCTGAAGCTCTGGGTTGCAGAAGTAATTTTTGTCCAAGTAATGGCGGGCTTGAATATAAATTCTAGGTTGTGGTTTGTGGAGCCTACCTTGTAGCCCTCGGTCTTCATGCCAAGAAGTTCTCTACCATCGGTCTCCCAGTTCACAACTGCTTCATTGTTTCCAAACCATTTTCTATAATCACCACCTTTTTGATATGGAAACCATTTCTTTCCGGATTCAGATGACTCACGTCTCGATGCAATATCAAAGCCCACAGAGAATATATCAACCTCGTGCCAAATTCTAATAAAGCGAGGATTATCCGCCGTCACCATACCTTTTCTTGGGTCAGCGATTATTCGCAGTGGGACCCCCGCAGAAAATGCGGCGCGGATCGCTTTCGAGACCCAATATGCGATTGGATATCCGGGAATGCTTTTGAAAGCATCTGGATTCGCCAAGTGGAACCAACCGCATTTTGGGTCCTGTATCGCCTCCAATGTCTTTGGCCCTTGTTGCTCGTGGCCGCGGAAATCTGTAAGTCGAATAAATGAAGTGCGGTAATTTGCAACGTGGGCTCGATTTACAGTAAAAGTGCATATTGGCACCGTCGCGCCATCGAAACCGGAGTATTCAAGCTGAATCAGGGTCGTTAGAATTGACTGATCAATGAATCTTCGACGCAGGTCTTCGTAGGATGAAATGAACATCCATACGAATGGTGACATAAACCCAAGTTGTCCAGTCTCCTTGGATAGCGCAAGATTTCGGATCATGAAGGCTGAGAACAGATCCTTTTCGAAGCCATCAAATGCTACTTTCAAATGACTTTTTAGGATTGGTGCCAACCACTTCCCACCCATATACGGCGGATTCGCCACCACCGCATCAAATTGCATCCTCAGAACCAACGATTGCCACACCAACGGCAACACATCCTTGGCCGCCTGCCGCGCATACAGATCGCCGTCCTGCATCGCCTGCTGCAAACCCGCGGTCATCGCCGCCAGTTGCCCATTCAGCCCCGCCGGAATCTGGATCAGCGAACCAAACGTCTTGGCGTGTTCGAAGGTGTCGAGCAGCGCCTTGAGCGGAGCACGTTGCAGGCCAAAAAGCGTCACGTGGGTGGCGACTTCGTCCAGTTCCAGCCCCTTGCTCTCCTGCAAGGCCAGGACGTTGAGCTTGGGCGGGCCATCAAGTAATCGCCGATCATCGGCGCGGGCCTTCATCACCAGTGCAAAGGCCGCCAACTGGGCGGCCCGGTCGTCGATATCCAACCCGTAGAGGTTCTTCTCCAGGATCAGCCGCGGAATGTCTCGCGGGCGGTAGCCGCGCTCCAGATAGATGGCCTTGAGCACGTCATAGGCCACGACCAGGATGTGCCCGGAGCCGCAGGCAGGGTCCAGGACGGTGATGGTCTCGGGGTTCAGGCTGCCGCCGTCCTCATCCATGCGGGTCTGGATCAGTGCGTCGAGCTGAGCCTGGACCTCGGGGGACTGCTCCGCCGGCTCGATGTAATAGGGCCACTCGGCCTTCAAGGTCGATGCCGGGTTGGCCATCAGCCACAGGCGCCCGACGCTGTTCTGCACCAGGTATTGGACGATCCAGTTGGGGGTGAAGAGTTGCGTGGCGGCAGGGATGTCCTCGCTCTTCACCACCTTGCCGATCACCTGGTCCTTCTTCTCCGAGATATAGAACTGGTAGAGCCAGCCGATGATCTCGACCTCCTGCCAATCCTCTTCCGGGATGGCACTGACCAGATCGCGGATCAGTGAGTCGGTCTGGAGCAGGTTGTCGGGCAGCAGCAGTTCGGTCTCATCGTCCACGCGCTCGAACAGAAAGGGCATGGCGCGGTGCAAGGCACGGCACTGGGCCAGCAGCAGGTCGCGGTACAGATCCTCGTCGCGGTTGCCGTCCATCTTGAGCGCGATCACCCGCTCCCGGTCCAGGCCGGGCAGGTCCAGATGCTCGGCGTGGCCCAGGATCTCCGGCAGAACCTGACCCGCGGGATGACTTAGCACCCGGAAGCTGTGGTCCAGATACCCGTGCAGTTCCATGAAGCGGATGGCGATGAGGCGGTTGAACCAGGTGTAAGCCGCCGCCTCCATGGTCTGCTCGAACCCATGCTGTTTAATCCGTTCGGCGAGCTTCTGCCGCTGGACGCCGACCGACTTCGGGTAGGGCTGCCCCTCGATCAAGACCAGTTGCCCCTCCTCCCGCACGGGCGAAGTGCCCTTGACGGTGAGGCCGAAGGTGCCCGCGCGGCGGGTGACGGCGGCGATGAAGTCGCGCCGGGCCTTGGGGGCGTAGGTTTTGATCTTATTGGTATTCATGGGGAGAAGTGGGCTCTCTGGGATTTCACGTGGCACTTTACCGTAACATAATCAGTAGGATATCGCGCATCGCGAAAACTTTATGGCCCAGGTCATGATCGGCACGGCGCACCGTAACACGTGGATTTTTTACGCATACAGCTTGTACCCGACAAGGTCCAATTGAATGCGCTGAAAGAGATGCCCAAGGTTAAGAATGCCGTAACAACGTCGCTTGATGACTTTGATCTTATTGTTTAATCCCTCCACAAATCCACTGTTATGTCGCCCAACAAAGTAATTGGTGATTTCATCTTTGCGTGCCATCAGGGTCTTGATGAATCCATCGAAGCAACGAATCGCGCTGCGCTTGATTCGGCCCACCCAGGCATTGAGTTGGTGCTTCGCTTGTGCACGCGTCATTCGCCGATCGAAAATTGCTGTCAGTTGGTTACGAAACAAATAAGCTTGCTGCAAACACGGCGAATACTTAAACAATTGCTCAAGAGCCGTCTCGTCATCCGCTGTTAAGTCCGCTTCCTTCTTACGTAGCGACCACATCACCCCTTTGAATTCCTTGTACGTGGCAGCCGGCAGTTCACGCTTGAGGCGACGCAGTTCTTTCTTGCGCAGATCTTCGAGGTTGTCACGATACAGTTTGGCGACATGGAAGCGGTCCGCAACGATACGGACTTTTTTCCCGAAGACTTCCTTGGCAGCATTGATGAAACCGTCGTACATATCGGAACAAACGTAGCGCACCGCGCGACGTAACACCTTGGGAATACTTCGGAAAAACTTTATGACCGTTTCTTTCGTGCGGTCCTCCAGGACGCCCAAGATGCGGGTTTCATTGCCCTGCCGCGCGGTCACAATTGCCACGAAATCCTTATGTCCTTTCTTGAGAGAAATTTCATCAATACCGATCACCTCAAAGGGTTCAATTGTTGACCAATCCACGGATTTACGAATATTTCGATCAATAACGCCTTGGATTTCGTCGCAGGTCACCTTTTTCTTGATGGCGACATCGGCAGTGGTACTATTAACGCACTCGAGTAAGAGATATGCCTCGTAGGCTTTTGTGAACGGGCTGCGACGCGTAAACCAGCTGACTTGTTGCGTGGTCGTTGGTTCGCCGTCGCAGTCACACTGGTAACGCGGTAATCTAATGCGGAGATACACCGGCTTCTCAAAAATGGCCGTATGGCGCAACGTCACCCACTCACCATGACCATTCGACTTATCAATTCGTTTATTGCATTTATGACACGTCGCGCCATGCTCTGTACTGACCAACGTGACGATGTAACTTCCATTGCGATCTTGGTGCACTGCCTGCACTTGGACATTGGGCAAATCTAGCAATAGCTCTATTGCTTGTCTAAGTGGCTCGTTGTTGGAGTCCATTATGACCTTCAAAATCTCGCAAGATGCTGAAATATAAGTATATCATAACCTACTGAGATCCCGAAGAGCCGAGAAGTGGATAGTGGATAGTGGATAGTGAATAGAGAAGAAGGTCGACCGAACTATCCACTATTCACTATCCACTTCCCTTCGAGCACGATCATTCGTCAACACCCCAATCGGCCATCGGCGCGGAAGTCATCACGTCGCCCAACTCGCGCACCTTACCGGCAAAGGCTGCCGGCGGAGAGCGACGGCGCACCTTAACGGCTGACCCCGGAGCAACCGTTGCGGCCTGATCATCCATGACCCG
>Ga0247839_1002582_pt1 | contig 26735 bp, 22 predicted proteins | sample LaCruzMarch2015__6_FD_192405 | JGI IMG/M metagenome (GOLD analysis project Ga0247839, IMG submission 192405) | Freshwater microbial communities from meromictic Lake La Cruz, Castile-La Mancha, Spain - LaCruzMarch2015_16m | ecosystem: Environmental > Aquatic > Freshwater > Lake | place: Spain... | reverse complement strand
AAATACAAGGGTTTTAAACAGCACAAACAACATGGTATTTACTTATGGTGTGCGTAGCAATTGGTGGAGTTATACCAACGAAAATGTAATAAGTCCAAGGTTTCAGTTTTCGTTTGAACCAAACAAGAAACACAATAAAAAAATATTTGATAACAATAAAGTAGATTCGAATTTGACCAAAAAAATGCGTAAAAATTGGATTGTTAAAGCATCTTATGGATGGTATTATCAAACACCATTTTACAGGGAGTTGCGTGGTTTTGATGGTACTTTAAATTCCAATATAAAATCACAAAAATCTATTCATTATGTGTTAGGAGCTGAAATGAATTTTAAAGCTTGGAACAGGCCTTTTAAGTTTACAGCCGAGGCTTATTATAAAGATTTGACCAACTTAATTCCTTATGAAATTGACAATGTTAGAATCCGTTATTTTGCTCAAAATATTTCACAAGGATATGCAACTGGAATAGATTTTAGGGTAAATGGTGAGTTTGTTCGAGGTACAGAAAGTTGGGCAAGTTTGAGCTTAATGAATACCGAAGAAATGATTAGTGGGCAAAAAACCAAAGCCGGAGTTTTAGAAAATGAAAGATATATTCCACGTTTAACCAATCAAGCATTTCAATTTGCCATTTTATTTCAAGATTATTTTCCTAGTAACCCAAGTTATAAAGTGAACTTAATGTTGGTGTATGGCAGTGGATTTCCGTTTGGAATTCCTGACCATAATAGGTATAACGACATTAATACAATGCCTAGTTACCGTAGGGTTGATATTGGTTTTACCAAAGATTTGATAGCCGAAAATTTAAAGGCAAAACAAAGAAATTCGTTCTTAAAAAAGAACATTAAACATGCAAATATTGCGGTAGAAGTATTTAATTTATTAGGAGTAGATAACACAATAAGTTACACTTGGCTGCAAGACGCCACTGCGCAAACTTGGGCCGTTCCAAATTATTTAACTTCTCGTAGGTTGAATGTGAGGTTACAAATGAAGTTTTAGATAAAGACCTGACAGGTTTTTAAAACCTGTCAGGTCTGTTAAATTGATAAATTATGAAACAATATGAAATCCCTTTAGAATCAGGAAAGTATTATCATATATACAATAGAGGTATAAACGGAACTAATTTGTTTTTTGAAGAAAGGAATTATTTGTATTTCTTACAAAAATACTCTTTTTATATGAGTGATATTTTGGATACATACGCTTATTGTTTATTAGGAAATCATTTTCATTTATTGGTAAGAGTAAAAGAATTGACTAATTTTGAAAGCAGCGAAGACCTGACAGGTTTTAAGAACTTGTCAGGTATAAATGCAAACAAAGGTTTACATAAACCTGATAGATTGGTAAGTAAAAAGTTTTCCGATTTGTTTAACTCTTACACCAAAAGTATAAATAAATCTCAAAGTAGAACTGGTGGACTTTTTGAAACACCTTTTAAAAGAAAACTGGTTAATTCAGAATCATATTTTACACAACTAATTTGGTACATACATTTCAATCCGCAAAAACATGGATTTGTAAATGATTTTAAAGATTATCCTTATTCATCATATTATGGACATATCTCCAATAAATCTACAAAGCTAGCCAAACAACAAGTAATAGAATGGTTTGGAAGTGAGTATGATTATGAAAAATTTCATAGAAAAATTCATAGAGAAGAAAATTTCAACCACTTAACTATTGAATATTAAACCACACAAAGACCTGACAGGTTTTTAAAACCTGTCAGGTCTATAAAACAGAATGACAATGAAATTTACGCTTGTACAAAAATTACAAAATGTAATAAAATGGATTCAAAACCGACTTTCTTCTAAGCAATTTATACTTTTATCGAGTGTATTGGTTGGTTTAACGGTTGGTTTGGCTGCCATTGTTTTAAAAACAGCGGTACATTTTATATACTTAGCTGCTACTTACAAAGAGCTAGGGAACTACAAATATTTATTCCTTTTTTTGCCTGTAATTGGTATTTTTTTAACGGTTTATATTGTAAAAAAACTACTAAAGGGTAAACTGGAAAAAGGGCTTTCACATATTCATTATGGCATTGCTAAAAAATCGAGTTTAATGCCAAGAGAACAAATGTATGCTCAAATTATTACAAGTTCGTTAACTGTTGGTTTTGGTGGGTCGGCAGGATTGGAAGCACCTATTGTTATTACTGGTGCAGCTTTTGGAAGTAATTATGCAAAAGCTTATAAACTTACTTATAACGAACGAACTTTACTTTTAGCATGTGGAATTGCAGCTGGAATTGGAGCCACTTTTAACGCTCCAATTGCGGGTGTTTTATTTGCTTTAGAAGTACTTTTGGTTGATATCAGTATTTCTGCTTTTACACCTTTAATTATTGCGGCTGCAACAGGCGCGTTAATTTCAAACATTATTTTAAAAAGCGATATTCTTTTGTCGTTTCAACTCCAACAACCTTTTGATTATAACAATGTTCCTTTTTATATTTTACTTGGTTTGTTTGCTGGCTTAATTTCAGTTTACCATTCTCGTACATTTTCTAAAATTGAAGGATTATTTAGTAAATCAAAGAACAAAATATACCAAAATGTAATAGTAGGTGGAATTTTATTGGCAGCATTAATTTTTATTTTTCCTTCTCTTTTTGGTGAAGGATTTCAAAGCATTAAATCGCTTTCGATGTTACAGCCTGAAAATATTTTGGATGGTAGTATTTTCAATAACTATCAAAGTAATGAATGGTTGGTTTTGGCAGCTGTTGGTATTTTGATTTTTGTAAAATCAATAGCCACAGCCATTACTTTGGGAAGTGGAGGAAATGGAGGAAATTTTGCGCCATCTCTATTTGTTGGAGCTTATTTAGGATACTTTTTTTCAAAAGTTTTAAACCTGTTCAATTTAACAAATTTACCAATTAGCAATTTTACTTTAGTGGGCATGGCAGGAATTTTAAGTGGAATTTATCATGCGCCATTAACCGCTATTTTCTTGATTGCTGAAATAACAGGAGGCTATAATTTGATGATTCCTTTAATGATTGTTTCTTCTATAAGTTTTGCCATTTCAAAATACTTTGAACCTTATTCAATGGATGTAAAAAAATTGGCCATGAGTGGCGATGTTTTTACCAACGACAAAGACCAAAATATATTGGCTACCATTTCAACTTCTAACTTAATTGAAACCAATTTTCAACCCATTTATTCAACCGATAGTTTAGGAAAAATGGTGGATTTAATTGCCAAATCGAAACGCAATATTTTTCCTGTAATAGACAATGAATACAGACTTCTTGGCGTTATTTTGTTAGATAATATTAGAGAAATTATGTTCAAATCAGAACTATACGATCAAGTTTATGTAAGCGATTTAATGACGCCAGCTCCAGCTATAATAATTGAAAACGAAAGCATGGAAAATGTAATGAAATATTTTGATGAAACAGGTGCTTGGAATTTACCAGTAACCAATAAAGGAAAATACATTGGCTTCGTTTCAAAATCGAGTATTTTTTCAAGCTACAGATCAAAATTAAAGGTTAATACCATTGAGTAAACAAGTTGATTTTAATGGCATTGCACCCTTTTACGATTGGTTATCTAAAATTATTTTTGGTAAACAATTACTGAGAGCAAGCGAGTGTTTTATCAATCAATTACCTGAAACCGGGAATGTACTTTATATTGGTGGTGGCTCTGGAATTTTGTTAAATAATATACTTGAAGATAAACCAAAAATTACCATTGATTTTGTTGAAAAATCTGAAAAATTTATAGCAATAGCAAAGCAAAACCTTCATCTAAAATATTTGAACCAGGTAAATTTTGTTCACGGAACAGAAAATGATTTACCTTTAAAAAGTGCTTATCAAGCCATTATTACTTTTTTTATTATTGATTTATTTTCTGAACAAAAAGCAGCAAATTTTTGTAAGAAAATTGACGTACATTTATTACCAAACGGAATTTGGCTATTGACGGATTTTGTAGCTACAAATAATATTTTCACTCAATGGCTTTTAAAGTTGATGTACTTTTTTTTCAAGTTGGTAGCCAATGTACAAGTTAAAAAGTTACCCAATTACGATTTGTTTTTTGAGCAATTTCAATACACTAAACTTCACAGTAAGTTTTTTTATTTTGAAATGATTAGTGCTTTTATATTTGTAAAATCACATAGTTTGGATAAAAAAGCTTAAAAAATTTCCAAAAAAAAATCTATCATTCCACTTTATTTTTAATCAGAAATCACAATTCAAAAAATCAAAAATTACAAATGGCATTAAGCAGATTTTGGTCTTATATTATTGCGTTAAGCATTCTTTTTATTTTTTATATGCTTGGCAGCAATCAGCTTTATAACCTTGGGCAATTGGTTAACGGAAAGCAAAACGATGCTTTGGTTATTGCAGAGCATCAAGTCACTTTTTTTCAAAATAGTGATTCGGTTTTGTATGCCAATATGGTTTTAAATAAAGCAACTGGTTTTACCCAAAACGATACTGTTTATCGCTTATTAGACAATGGAATTGTGGAAGTTTGCAAAGGCAAACAATCTGCAGATGGAATATTTGTTACATGTAAAAATACCATCATTGATATTTGGTTGCCATTAATTGGTTACCTCACTTTTTTCTGTGGTTTATTGCATTTGTTAAATGATTCCAATGCCATTACCAAATTGGCAAAAGTGTTAACGCCTTTCTTTGCTCGTATTTTTCCTGAATTGCCCAAAGGGCATGCTGCTTATGGTTTTATGACCATGAACTTTGCTGCAAATTTTTTGGGATTAGACAATGCTGCTACACCTTTTGGTCTAAAAGCCATGGAAAGTATGCAGGATGTAAATGCTGATAAGGAGCGAGCCTCCAATAGTCAAATTATGTTTCTGTGTTTGCATGCTGCAGGTTTAACTTTAATTCCAACTTCTATTATTGGTTACAGAGCTGCACAAAACGCTACTAATCCTTCCGATATTATGTTGCCAACCATTATTACTTCATTTGTAGGAACGTTGGCAGCACTCATATTTGTTAGTATTAAGCAAAGAATTAACTTAGTAAATTTAGTAGTTTTAGGTTTTGTTACTGCGGTAAGTGCTTTAATTGGTTTGGTTCTTTTTTATGTAAATAAATTAGATGGAATTGAAAAATTTCATTTTACTGGGAACTTAAGTAATGCAGTTTTATTATTCATTATTTTAGGAATTATTGGCTACGGAATTTTGCACGAAAAAGTTTTTAAAGCCAATAATACCAATATTTTCGACTCGTTTGTAAATGGTGCTAAAGATGGATTTACCACTGGTGTTCGTGTGTTACCATATATGATAGCAATGTTGGTTGCGTTGAGTATTTTTCGCAATTCAGGATTAATGAATATTGTAATGGGTGGCATTACTTCTGTAATGAATATTTTTAAAGTGGATCCACAAATTATAAATGCCATTCCTGTTGCCATAATGCGTCCGTTTAGCGCAGGTGGTTCACGAGGATTTATGCTCGATGCCATGAAAACTTTTGGTCCCGATAGCCTTACAGGTCAATTATCATGCTTGTTTCAAGGTGCTGCCGAAACTACCTTTTATGTGGTAGCTTTGTATTTTGGTTCGGTAAATATAAAAGACAGCAGATACACTTTAAGCATCATGCTTTTGGTTGATTTGGTTTGTGTAATTACAGGAATATTTGTTTGTAAAATGTATTTTTAGGAATTTATTTATCATAAAACTAAAGAAAATAGTTTTTCTTTTTTTCGAATATTCTTTGTAATTACCACAAAATCAACGGTTATTATTTATATTCATTTTATGCTCATAAATTTTACTTATTTATATCATTGTTTAGATTGATTCTAAATAATATTGTTGCAGCACAATAAAAAATAAAATCATGAACAGAAAAAATATCCTGTTAATTATAATTTGCACGTTTTGTGCATTTAAAGTAAAAGCTCAAAATGAAGATACAACAAAAGTACTTTTGTTAAATGAGTTGATCATTAGAGAGCAAAAAAATATTGGTGGCATTGAACGCATGCCTGATTTAAAAGAAAATGTAATTTTTGCCGGAAAAAAATCAGAGGTAATTTTATTTGATAAAATAGCAGCAGATTTAAGTATAAATAATACTCGACAAATTTTTAGTAAAGTACCAGGTTTAAATATATGGGAAAACGATGGTTCAGGAATTCAAACCAATGTTTCTACAAGGGGTTTAAGTGCCAATAGATCGTGGGAGTTTAATGTTAGGCAAAATGGATATGATATTGCATCGGAAGCATTTGGATACCCAGAATCATATTACACTCCGCCTTCTGAAGCGTTATCGAAAATTGAAATAGTAAGAGGTGCAGCTTCGTTACAATACGGAACGCAGTTTGGTGGTTTATTAAACTATCAAATAAAAAAAGGAAGTGCAACCCAAAAAATTCATTTTGAACATCAAAATACATTAGGAAGTTATGGCTTGGTAAATAGTTATTCAGCTATTGGTGGAACCATAAAAAAATTCAATTATTATGCATTTGTCCATAACCGTTCGGCTGATGGTTGGAGGCAAAACAGCGAATATAATATCACCACTAAATTTGCTTCGGCAAACTATCAATTTACTAAAAAAATAAATGTAGGTTTTGAATACACCAATATGAATTATGCTAGTCAACAGCCTGGTGGATTGACAGATGATCAGTTAAAAACAAATGCTCAACAATCAAATAGAGCCAGAAACTGGATTGGTACTCCTTGGAATGTTGGTGCTTTAACATTTAAATACGATATGTCGGAAAAGGTGAATTTAATTATTAAATCGTTTGGAAGCATGAGCGAAAGAAACAGTGTTGGTTATGTAAAAGCTGTAAATGTAAAGGACTCTATAAACCCTTCGACTTTACAGTATAACCTGCGTCAAGTTGATAGAGATTTTTACCAAAATATTGGTTCCGAAGCAAGAATTTCTGTTAAATACAATATGTTTAAAAAGAACCAAACACTTGCAACTGGAGTAAGAGTTTATGTAGGAAATACCAATAGAAAACAAGCTGGTGTAGGAAATACTAATTCTGACTTTGATTATTCAATTACAAATAACCAATATGTTAGAGACTTAACATTTATCACCAATAATTACGCTTTTTTTGCTGAAAACATTTTTCAAATAACCAGTAAATTTAAAATAATTCCGGGTATTCGTTTCGAAAGTATTTACAATAAAATAGAAGGAACTATTGATGGAAATAAGAATAAAATTAATTCACAAACAAGCAATAGAAATTTAGTTTTATTTGGAGCAGGAACTGAGTATATATTAACTAGCACCACTAATTTATATGCTAACTTTTCACAAGCTTATCGTCCTGTTACTTTTTCTGAATTCACACCTTCATTAACAACCGAAATTGTAGATCCTAATTTAAAGGATGCAACAGGTTATAATGCCGATTTTGGTTACAGAGGAAGAGTGAAAAACTTTTTGAATTTTGATGTAGGTGTATTTTATTTAAATTATGACAATAGAATTGGAACCATCATTCAAAATGGAACTAATTTCAAAACAAATATTGGACAATCGGTAAGCCAAGGTTTAGAATCATACATTGAAGTAAACCCTATTAGAATATTTACCGATAATACCAAATGGGGAAGCGTAAATATGTTTTCAACTAACTCCATTATTGATGCAAAATATGTAAGTTCAGTTGAAACGAATCCAGCTAAAAGTTACAATGGAAAATTAGTAGAAAATGCACCCAAATACATAAACAGACTAGGTATAAACTATTTTGTAAAAACATTTTCAGTTACTTTTCAATACAGCAATACTAGTGAAATTTATACAGATGCATTGAATACTGAATTACCAAATGCTACAGCTCAAGCAGGTAAAATAAAAGGCTATAGCGTAATGGATTTATCGTTTTCTTACTTGTTTGGCGAGCATTACAATATAAAATCAGGAGTAAATAATTTAACCGATGAAATATATGCCACTCGCAGATCAGGCGGATATCCAGGTCCAGGTTTATTACCCGGAAATGGTAGAACTTTCTTTTTTAGCTTTGGTCTAAACTTTTAGTTTTTTAGTTCAATGGTTTTCCGCTATAAAAGTCTAGTACTTTTTTACGGAAAACCAATTCATATTTAGCTTGTAAATAATCGGTTTGTGCTTTGATATAACTGTTTTTCGAAGCCAAATAATCGGTTAAACTTAAGCCACCTAATTCATATTGTTTTTCGCTAATATCTACTGCTTCTTTGTTGGCTTCTATCGATTGTAAAGCAGCATTGTGGCGGAGTTGCGCATTTTTAAAATTCAAATAAGCAGCGTTTATACTTTTAAATAAATTCTGTTGGGTTTGTTTTTCGGTTAATTTAGCTACTTCCATTTGAATGGTACTTTTTTGAATATTGCTATTTACATTCCAACCATTAAATACTGGAACACTTAAAGTAAATCCTAAACTAGTTCCAAAATTTTTATTTATTTGGTCGCTAAATGGAGTTGATTCTGTAGTGGTTGGAAATGTTTGTTGGCCTAATGAATAAACTGGAACTTTATTTATTCCGTCATTATAGTAACCAATTTGAGGATTTACAATGGTTTGATATCCGCCATAAGTAGTTCCTAAAGTGGTGTAAAACGAACTCAAACTTCCGTTCAATGTTAAACGCGGACTGCGAGCGCCTAAAGCTACAAATCGCTGTAAATCGGCACTGCGTTGGCGCTGTTTGGCTGCTAACACATCAGGACTTTGTTTTTCAAAATCGGTATAAATGGCCAAAGGTGATCTGTTTTCATCTTCTACCAAAACTTTATTTACATCTAATTTTACCAATTTATTGGCAGTATCGGGTGTTAAATCTATCAATTGCCAAAGGTCTAAATACGCACTGTTCAATAAGTTTTGTTGGGTTATAAAATTCAATTCTTCGGTTGCTATTTGAGCTTTTAGTTGCAATAATTTACTTTTATTCAATCCTCCCAAATCATATAATTTTTGCTGACGTTCTAATTGAATTTTAGAAGTATTTACTTGGTTTTTGGCTGCATCTAAAATTTCATTTTGTTGTAAAACCCTCAAGTAATTATTGGCCACATTTAGCTTCAAATTATTTCTGCTGTTTTCCAAATCGTGTTTGCTTGCCACATAATCGCTTTCTTTTAAACGCACATTGTTTACAGTTTGAAACCCGTTAAATATTGGCATACTCGATGATGCTCCTATGCTATTTGTTCTAAATGCTAAGTCTTCGGGTGTGTTTGTTTTTGGGTTAATATTAAAACCAGTTTGCCAGTTATTGGTGGCTTGTGCATTTAAATTTGGCAATGCCGAAAGTTTGCTTTGGCGAGCATCTATTTTAGCATTTTCTGTTTGTAAATTTTGCTGCTTGGTTTGAATATTATTTTGCAGAGCAATGTTCACACAATCTTCCAAACTATAGGTTTTTTGTGCAGTTGCATTTTTCCCAAAGCTAAATATTGCAAAGCAAACAGCTAAAAATAAATGGTTATAATTTTTGAACATAAAAGGTTTTTTATAAATTTTTGAAAATAAAACTGAATACAAGTTTAATTTGCGTGCGCAAAATAATGTTTAAATACACAATACCGCATTTGCTCCGTTGGATTTTTCCAAATTATACATGGAAGGTAAAAACCACAAAAAAAGTGGTTTACTTTACTTTCGATGATGGCCCACATCCTGAAATTACACCTTGGGTTTTGGAACAATTAGCCGCATATAATGCCAAAGGAACTTTTTTTATGGTTGGAGAAAATATTGTAAAATATCCTGAAACATTTAATCAAGTAAAACAATCAGGGCACGCAATTGGAAATCATACTTTTAACCACTTGAAAGGCTGGAGAACCAATAATGACGACTATTTTCAGAACATAGAACTTTGCCAGCAATTTACTCAAACTCGTTTATTTCGCCCACCTTATGGTAGAATAAAACCAAGCCAAGCTAAACAGGTTTTGCAAGCACATCAAATAATTATGTGGAGCAGATTGAGCCGTGATTATGAAGCCAACCTTAACATTTCAGCAAGTTTAAAAGCCATGAAATTATTACCTGCTAATGGTGCCATTTTTGTATTCCACGATAGCGAAAAAGCATTTAAAAACCTTCAAGTTTTATTGCCCCAATTATTGGAGTTTTATAAAAATGAAGGATATGATTTTGAAAGTTTAGCGTGAATTTATTTCATAACTTATTTTCATTTATTCCAGCCGTTATAAGTGTTTTAGCGCAGCGACTCCAACAAGCCCCTACTATCCGTAATCTGAAGCCTAGCCTTTGCAAAGGGACTATGGATTTAAAATGAGTAAAAAGTCTCCAGACTCATTTGAATTAGCCAGTGTCAGAGATACAACATTCATTTAAAATCCGTAGAGCGCTTCGCTAACTCTAAGGATAGTTGCTAATGTTTGCATATAAAAAATACTACATATGTATTATTGTTTTTGTAAATTATATTACTAAAGTTTGCTTTGAAAAAACACAACCTAAAGCCTAACAAAAAATACCGAGAGCTAGGTATTGTTTATATGAAATACTTAGACCACTTTTGAATGACTAAATAAAACTAAATAATTATGAAACAAATTACAAAACTATTATTCCTTTTTACCACTTTAGTACTATTTGGAAATTGTGCAAAAGATGAATGCCAAGGTAGTACTTACAACAAAAATGTAGATAAAAGTTATTTACCGGATATTATACCTTATAGTGATACCAGTACTGCTTTATTTTTAAAAAACGGAAAAGACACCTTACTTTTTAAAAGCCAAGGTTTAAGAGAAGAAACAGTTAAAGATTATTCTGGTGAAGGATCTTGTGATACTTATAATTTACAACAATTTAGTTTAAAAATGGTAGCATCAGACACAGATTTTTTTGAAATAAAATATTATGCTACTAGAAAAGTAGGTAAAGTAGTAACTATTGGTGTAAATGATTATGATAAAACAAAAGAGTACGATTATAGTAATTTCAGATACTATTACCCACCGATAATTAAAATAGAGATTTTAAAGAATAGTTTTGATAAAGTGTTAGTTGTACCGTTAACAGTTACTGGAAATTTATATATAAAACCTAAACAAGGAATTTTAAAAATCGAAGCATCGTTTAATACTTATGAATTAATCAAATAAATATTATGAAAACAAAAACAAAACTATTAGCCCTTTTTACTGCATTAATTCTCTTTAGCAATTGTTCTAAAGATAAATGCCAAGGCAGCATATACAACAAATATTTAGATAAAAGCTATTTACCCGATATTATACCATATAGTGATACCAGCACTGCCTTTTTTTTAAAAAACGGAAGAGATACTTTACTTTTTACAAGCCAAGGTTTAAAAGAAGAAACAGTTAAATATTATTCCAGTGAAGGTACTTGTGATACTTATAATTTGCAGAAATTTAGTTTAACAATGGCTGCTTCTGATACTGACTATTTTCAAATAAATTACTGCGCTGATAGACAATTAGTACCATTAGTTAATTTTATTGTATTAAGTGGAGAAAATTATTATGAAACAAGGGAATTTTCATATAGTGCATTTAGAAATTATATTAAGTCATCTATTGTGAAAGTAACTATTTTAAACAATGTTTACGATTCAGTATTTTCTTTACCTCAATTAGAAGAAGACTTTCAAGAACTTATAGTAAAACCAAAAATTGGGGTTTTAAAAATTAAAACATTAAGAACAACTTACGAATTAATCAAATAAATAATATGAAAAAGATAATTGTAATATTAGTAGCATTAGGCTTCATTAATAAACTACATGCCAATAATGATAGTATGTTAGTTTGTAACGATAGTATAATAATAGAAAATTGCGCGAGTAAAAGTAATTATGATTCAGTTACAACTGAAAATATTGTTGAAATAGCTGCTTTGAAAGTGGATAAATTTAAAAATAAAAAATTAGGTAAAACCAAAAAGCCAAATAAGATAAGCACTAATAATAAACCAGAAGGATTTGGCGATTTTTTAAATGATTTATGGGATATTATCTCTTCACCTTTTAAACCAGTTTGGGGTCATTACGAGGAAGAGAATATGAATAACGAAGGACCTTATTTTTTGTTTAACAGAAGTAGTGGTGGAGCAAGTTATGTAAAATATGAAATGGATAGGATGAGAGCTAAAATTAGAATTGTTGGTAGTTCAGAACAGTTGTTGTATGAACAAATTTTTATAACAGCAGGAACAGACCCAATAAGCAGCTGTACAGATGCAGGTAGTTTTTGTAGAAATGCAGGGGTAGCCAAAGCAAGTGCATTTGTTTACTTGGTAGGGTTAGATGGAAATGGAGACCAGTTGGACGGTTCTGGTGTTTTTCATGGAACTATCCGCCAAGGTTATAGGAACAGGGCTTTACATTATCTAAAGTTTTTAAATGCGCCAGGTTTAAATAATGCATTTGACTTATTAAGTTATACTGGAATAGGTTTATTAACCGATTATATTGCGGCTGGTGTTGCTTGGAATAAAGCAATTTATAGGGCATCCGAATTACAGCATATTTGTCAAACCTGGGATATGTTAAGATGGTGTTATAATGTTGACCCAAATTTACCAAACGATAATACTATTCGCGAGTTTTTGGTTGATTATGGTAATCATATAAAAACAGAATATGTAGTACCATTGCACATGAGGGCTCAAAAAGGGGTATATAATGCACATAATAATTATGTATTAATAGTTGGAGCAGCACTTGCCAGTGCAGCAATTTGTTTTCATGATTATGGAACTTACTTTTTTTTATTTGATACTCGTCCTAATCGATGGGCTAATTCAGCTTATTATAATATTCATAATACCATGTGGGATGAAGGAGGGTTTTATGACAATAGGATGAGTATGCCTGGTAATTTATATGGATATGCAGAAGGTACTTATTATTTTCAACTAGCATTTCAAAATTTAATTCCTATGTTTTTGGCTAGATACAATTTTGCACCAGACAATACTGTAAATAGTTATAACTCATTTGTTTTAGATCCTTTTCCTAATTATGTTAGAAACTTTTGGCACGATGAAGATTACAATAACTTATACAAATGGTATAATAACCTAATTCAATCTGATGGTAAAGCACCAACTATTGATGATAGTTATCCTGACAAAGAATTTAATACGGCAATGGCTATTTTAAGAAATCGAAAAGGTGTTAAATATAATTTTTTATATGAACTAGGTTCATTAACTACTGATGTTGGTTATAGCTTAAAGGAAGATTGGTTGGCCGCATTAACACCTCCAATTAAAAGAGATTTACCACAATCAATAAAAATGCCTAGTGGCGATGCTGTAATTAGAAGTAGAGTAAGCGATGAAAAAAGTGGAAAAGGAAAACATTATTTATACATTAGTGCTGAAACTGAAAGTGCAAAATCTGGTGGTTGGCATGAACACAGTGACTTTGGAAGTTTTATAATTACAGCCGATGACGATATATTAATGATGGATCCACCACTATTCTCAAAAGCAGACGGTGATATTGACGGGATAGAACAACATAATACTTTAAATTTATACGGAGCATATAGTGTTTCAAGTAGCGGAATAAATGATGTTAATGCAGTGGCAACTATGAGCACAACAATGAAATTTAATAGTTTAGGTGGTATATGGAAAAGAACATTTTTTGTGAACAGAGAATCTAATGATATAAATGATACCTTAGCTTATCATTATGTTGTTTTTGATGAAGTTCATCCTTACTCGTCAAATTCAAATTTTAGTTTTAATTTTAATGGGAATGGAGAGTCATCCACACATAATAATTCTTCAAATGGACTTATTGATTGGACTTATCCTTGTACATTACCAAATCCAACTAGTCATTGGGGGATTAGAGCAATTATGAGTTCTAGTGTACCATCATATACCTCTTTTAATTTAATAAACGATGCAAAACATGGAACAGATGGAAGCTTAACGAATACAATAGGAAACCCATTAGATCAAAAAGGAAACCATACTCGATATACTGCTAATATAAACTATCCAAGTCCTTTTACATTAACTACCTTATTGCAACCTCGCAAATGTTTAGGTTATGGATCTGTAGGTAAAACAACTACGCGTAGTTCAACCAAATACAGCGCTGTATTATTGTATGACGATGATTCTATCAAGACAAGAAAACTTTATGTTGGAAAATCTTCTTCCATTTTAGATACCATTATTAACCCTTTTAATATTGTAAACGGAAGTATACTAAAAACCAATGCGAAAATTACTTATATGAGTTATGGTGAGGATACTGTTCAAAACTTTGGATATTGCCCAGCTTATTCCAAATTCAGGTCTGCATCTATCCATTTTGGTGATTCCTTAATCTACAATAATAAAGCATATATTATTTCAAATGAAGTAACTACTGCTAGTTATAAACTTGCTGGTAAGTACAAATATCAAGGATATATAAACAGTGATTCAGATGTAGCTGTTAGTTTTTATTTGCCTGATTTGGATAGTACTTATAAAATGAAAGCCACCAATGCCGATACTTTATTAATTCATCATTATGACGACACCGCACATGTAATGACTTTATTTGTAAAAGCAGGTGTTACTAATTTTGTTTTAGATTTAGACAATCCATGTGTATTAAACTGTTATTTTCCTTATACTACAGATAGTATCAAAAACACTTTCGACTTTAACAACGGCTTGGTAGAAACCCTCCCACACAAATTAACTATTACCACACCTAATGGTTTGTTAAATATAAATAGTGGAAGTTGTATGAGTATTTGCCCTGGCAAATGGTTAAGAAATACCGACAGCCTGATATTAGAAGGGAGCTGTTTAATAGAAGAATCAAAACCAGCAATTGTTAAATGTTTTGATGTAAATAACCCAGAATTACGACCAACTTTAAAAGTAATTGGTGGTGGTGCAGGAGGCCGTCCTTCAACTATTATAGTTAATGAACAAGCAGCTTTAATTTTAGATAGTGGCTCATATACTCGCATTGGAAACAATACAACAATTACTGTTAGGCCTCAAGGAACATTAATAATTAGAAAAAATGCAAAAGTAGATATAGGCGATGAAACTGGATGCGGATATGGACTAATAATTTGTTACGATGATAGCTATATTCATTTCGAAGATTCGGCCGATATAAAGTTTTGGAAAGTAGTAAACGATACTGCTGATATACATAAGTTTTATATATTTTTAAAACCACCAACTCCAATGATTCCTGCTCATGGTGGCATAGAATCAAGTATTGCCTATATGTTAAATACAGTAGATACCAATATACACGTTGGTACCAGTGTTCCTATTTGTAATATCGCTCAAATAAAACCTGATTATGGTATCAACAACAGAGAATGGGGTTGGGCTAATTTTGCACAACCAAAAGCTTGGGCTTTTTTACCAAAACTAACCTTTTGTCCTGGCGAATGTCCTGAAATTAATTTTGATGCAAGCTTAAATAATGTAAAATTTTCAGCAGATTTTTATAGAATAGATACCAGTTATTACATTACTCCTCACGATTCGTTGGTACTTATGCGTAACCCTTATTTTTATATTGGCGGTGCGGTAAGTAATTGCGATACAATTAAAGATATTCCAGTTTTAAAAATTTGCGACACTACTTTAACTACTAGTAATTATTGGTATAAAGTACGTATAAAAGTAAAAAATGATTGCGATGTAGTTGATTCAATAGACATTCATTACTTTATGCTAAAAAGTATAGATGCTAGTTTTTCAATGAACAATACTGCATGTATTGACTCTGTTATAGCTACAGAAAACACTGATTCATTTACTCATCTTTACAGAGAAAAAACCTTGTGGCATGTTCATTATATTGATACTGCATCGGCTTTAGGAATTTATACTCAAAAAATAAACTATGGTGCTGATTGGGAGTATTTAGGCATTGATTATCCAAATACTTTTACATTTCCTGATTTTAAATGGATAGGTGGTTTTTATTATGCCATTTCACATACAGTAAGTTTTAAAGGTTGTGGTTCAAAAATAGTTTGGGACACTGTATTTGTTGCGCCAGGTGCAAACATAGTTTTAAGGCGACCAATTACCTACAATCAAACCATTAGTGGCAATAGGTCGGTTCAACTAAAAGGATATGTTTCAAATGCTGATAGCTTTAATTGGAATCCTTCCACTTGGCTTGATTCTACTACTAGTTTAACACCAATTTGTACTCCAAACGATAGCATTACTTATATACTAACTGCCTATAAAGATGGCTGTACAGCACGTGATACCGCACACATAAAATACAACCGATATGCAAATGCAGGATACTCTGATACTTTATGTTTTGATAGTACACACAGTACCGAAACTTTGGTTGGTTTTCCTTACGATATGAGTTTGTTTTTAGGTATGTTGTATTATTACGACAACACCCAATTTATGAATTATTATAATAATTACAACACTGGTAATTTGGCTAATTATTTTAGGTATTTTACACACTATATGCATACCCAAAACTTTGAAAATGCTACTACACCTTGTCCAGTTAATTTGTTTAATGTATTTACTAGTACTATGAACAAAGAAATGTTCTTTAAAAAACCTTGGTTCAAAACTTTTTATCAAAGCTTTACTTCATTCAGTGATCCAAATTTACCTGCACTCGATGATTTTAAAAACACAGTAACAAGCGACACACCTTTAAAAGACCATTTGGACAGCCTAAATAATTGGGGAAATATAGACCCTTGTATGGATAATTTGTTTAACATGTACAACGATTATGTACAAAACCATGTGAACGAAATTAGTACCAGTTGGAGCAGAATTACAGATGGAGACACCAGCACTTTAACCAGTTGGAACAATTATTTTGTAGCGGTAGATGCACCTGCAAAAAGTTCAAAATACTTATTATCGGTAATTGCGCCAAGTGTGGCTGAAATAGATGAAATAACCATTTTGGTTGACACCTTGCTTACTCCATTATTTGCACCTGCCATGCAGTTTGATAGTACTGTTTACTTAATGAACTATACAGAGCCAGTAAGCACTGCAACACATTATGAATGGAATTTTGGAGATGGAAGTACACATAGTTTTGAAACACATCCTATACACACCTTCCCTGCGTTTGATAGTAATTATGTAGTATGTTTAGTAGCAAGTAATTTATGTAGTGCATTTACCTATTGCGATACAGTACGAATAGATTCATTGCATTTAGGTGGAGTATTATTTGCTAAAAAGCAGCCTGCTTTTTATGAAAATAATCCAACGAATGAAACAGTTTCAAAACAAGCTACATCAAAAACCTATCAACTGACAAATAACAACATTCAACTAAGTAATTATCCAAACCCTTTCAATAACTCCACCATCATTGATTACGAAATTTGGCAGAATTACACCAATGCTGAATTAAGAATTACCAATGTATTAGGTCAAACATTATTTACCCAAAAACTAAATAAACCAATTGACAAAATACAGGTAGATGGAGGCGCACTAAGCAATGGAATTTATTATTATTCCATTATTGTAGATGGCACAGTAAGCCAAACGAGGAGTATGAGTGTGATTCATTAAACAAAATACCGCCAAGGCTTTGCCTTGGCGGTATCTTTGAATCTTTTAAGCTCAATTTCACCATATATCAAAAAGCTTTGTTATTGATTTCAAAAAAGAAAGAATAATGGATCAGTCAAAAAAGTTGGGGAGGAAAAAAAAAGAGTTAAGTTTGAGGAATAAAAAATATAGTTATCGAGACCACATTTTACAATGAAGTATTTCCATCAGAGATTATGGATTATTTCGAAATCAAGCAACACTATCATCTATGTTCAATATCAGATAAACTGGAATATTTGCTGATAGATTTTGATGAGAAGAATGAAATTCCTAATGGATATTCTGCTTCAGAATACGAATCAAAAGGTTTTACAGGCTCATGTATTGTTCAGGATTTTCCAATACGAGGTAAAGGAGTTTATCTTCGAATACGCAAGCGCAGGTGGCGGAATAAACGAACGGGAGCAACAATTCAACGCAATTTTTCATTCATAGCCGATGGTTCCAAATTTACCAGTGAACTATCGGATTTTTTAAAAGATGCAAGTGGATACGCGACCCGATACCATGAAAAATATAGCCAGTTATTATTTCGTGAATGGCAAGAAATTGCAACGCCACTACAAACATAAAGTAAGCGGATTCAAGCAATGGGAGCAGCTTTCTCATGCTCATGAATACCTAATTTATCCTGAAAACATAACAGAACATATCAGTATTGATGAAGTAAGCTTATCAAAAGGCGAGCTTTATACCATTGTTACCAACAAAAATACCAAAGCACAAAACAAAAAATCAGTTATAGCCATTATTAATGGAACTGAAGCCAAAACCATACAAGAAGTACTAGCCAAAATACCTATTGAACAACGAAATAAGGTAAAAGAAATAACAATGGATATGGCTCCTAATATGGCACTAGCAGCACGAAACAGTTTTGCAAATAGTAGTCAGGTTATAGACCGTTTTCATGTCGTAAAATTAGTAATGGATGCGCTACAACACATGCGAACAAACCTGCGCTGGAAAGCAATAGATGAAGAAAATGAGGCCATCAAAAAAGCGAAAACAGAAGGTAGAAAATATCATCCCGAAATTCTATCAAACGGAGATACACTAAAAGAACTATTGGTAAGAAGCAAATATCTTCTCTACAAATTTGAAGATGAATGGACGTTTCATCAAGCAAAAAGAGCTCTTGTATTATTCGATAAATATCCATTGTTAAAGAAAGTTTACAAACTTGTAGAATCATTTAGAACCATATATAAGCTCAATTACAGAGAAGATGCCGTTCTTAAATTTAACGATTGGAAACAAAAAGTTGGGGAGTTGAAAATAGATGAATTCAATACCGTAACAAATTCATTAGAACATCACCTACAAAACATTCTAAACTTCTTCCACAATAGAAATACAAATGCAAATGCAGAATCATTTAACTCCAAGATAAAAATATTTAGAGCAAACTTAAGAGGTGTTACTGATGTGAAATTCTTCCTGTTTAGATTACAAAAGTTATTTGCTTAGTCATATTTCTCCCCAGATATTTGTCTTGACCCAAAATTAACCCATTTTACAACACAAATCGGTTTTTATTTTTTGACACAAAAAATTATAAATCTAAAATTATAAATAGAGTTTTTTTTATTGTCGGCCAGTAATATAACTTTCTAAGTTTTTTATGGTTATTTTTTGGTCTTCAATAATATGTTTCACCAAATCTCCAATTGATAAGATGCCTAACAACTTTTCGTTTTCTAAAACTGGCAAATGCCTAATATTATTATCGGTCATAATTAACAAGCAGTTTTCAACTTTTGTATCTGCTTTTACAGTAAACAAATCTGCAGTCATTACTTCACTTATTTTAGTAGTATCTGAAGCTTTGTGTTTAAGAACTATTTTTCGCGAGTAATCTCTTTCCGAGAAAATCCCCACCAATTTTTCGTTATCAATTACTAAAATAGCACCAATGTTTTTTTCAGACATAATCTTTAGTGCTTCAATAACCATGCTTTGTGAAGAGATAGAAATTACTTGATTTCCCTTTGTTTTGAGTATTTGATTTACAGTTGTCATTTTATTATATTAAATAGTTATAATTATTTGAAATTTGAAGATGCTATATTACAACTATTTAATTGAAAAATTTAAAAAATTTGGAAAACTAAACTAAATTTCTATATTCGCCTAACAATTGTTAGGTTATGGCAGAAACATTGAACATCAATAGAAAAGATCAAATTGCAGAAACTGCTGCAAAATTATTTAGGAAGAAAGGCTATATTGCTACAACCATGCGCGATTTGGCAAACGATCTTGGAATAGAAGCTGCAAGCATTTACCACCATGTAAAATCGAAAGAAGAATTGTTGGAAACAATTTGTTTCGGTATGGCCAACCAATTTATTTCAAATGCTAAAGAAGTAAACGATATATACTTTAACGCTGAGGAAAAACTGAGATTAGTTATAAAATTACATATTGAAACCATTACTCAAAACCAAAATCAATCGGCTGTGTTTTTACAAGAGTGGCGTAACTTAAGCGAACCCAATTTGAATCATTTTAAAATGCTGAGAGATCAATATGAAAACCAATTTACCATTATAATTATTGATGGTGAAAATGAAGATATTTTTGACCTAGTAGATAAAAAATTTGCTGTGTTAAGCATTCTATCAAGCATAAATTTTGTAAATGAATGGTATAAACCTGATGGCAAAATGAATGCTACTGAAATAGCCGATAAATTATGCAATTTTATTTTGGGAGGATTAAGGAAAAAAGCAACTTTGAATAGGTAAATAACTGCTGGCTTTTAGCCTCTAGCTCCTTGCAATAACTATCAACTAACAACTAAAAAACAAACAATTATAATATGTACGGAAACGCTTACATTGATCCAAACGAAAAGCCGCTATCAATTCTTGATGGCGAAGACCCAATTAAATTAGCAGAATTTGAAGCCAGAATAGATCGTGGTGAAAAAATTGAACCTAAAGATTGGATGCCTAAAGAATATAGGAAACAATTAATTAGAATGATAGAACAACACGCTCATTCTGAAATTATTGGTGCATTGCCCGAAGGAACTTGGATTACTCGTGCGCCAGGTTTTAAGCGCAAATTAGCTTTAATGGCTAAAGTGCAAGACGAAGTAGGACACGCACAATTACTTTACAGTGCAGCTGAAACTTTAGGAAAAAGTCGCGAAGCCATGATCAATGATTTGATTACTGGTAAATCAAAATATTCAAATGTGTTTAATTATCCAGCAGTAACTTGGGCTGATTCATGTGTAATTGCTTGGTTAATTGATGCAGGTGCAATCATTAATCAAGTGGCAAATGCTAAAGGAAGTTACGGCCCTTACGGACGTGCTTTAGACAGAATTTGTACAGAAGAAAGTTTCCATTTAAAATATGGTCATCACAATGTGGTAACTTTAGCAACTGGAACTCCTTTTCAACGCAAAATGGTTCAAGAAGCTTTAACCCGTTGGTGGCCGCCAATTATGCATTTTTTTGGTCCTAGTGATAAGATTTCGAACCATACAACTATTTTAATGCGTTGGAAAGTAAAAATGGCTAGTAACGATGACATGCGCCAACAGTTTTTAAACATGTATGTTCCTAAAATTTGGGATTTAGGTTTGATAGTTCCTGATGTAAATTTAAAGAAAAACGAAGACACAGGTTTATGGGATTATACCGAGCCAGATTGGGACGAATTTAAACGAGTTATCAATGGCGGAGGTCCTTGTAATGCGGAGCGTTTGGCGGTTCGCAGAATGGCAGAAGAAAAAGGTAGATGGGTAAGAGCAGCTTTGTTAAATAAATCAGAAAAATATATCACTCCATTAGCATAAAATTACAAAGATTACAATGTTGGAAAGATTAAAAGATTGAAGAATTACTCGGAATCAATCTTTTAATTTTTGTAATTTTTTTGACCTTGAAGTATAAATAGAATGGCCAAAATAGAGACTTTTGAAGACTTAGAAATTTGGAATAAGGCTGTTGATTTATATGTAGAAGTTTATTCAAAATGTGAGAACAGTAGTCTTAAAAATGATTTTTCTGCAAAAGACCAATTGAAAAGAGCTACACTTTCGATTTCAAATAATATAGCTGAAGGTTTTGAGTATGAAAACAATCTTCAGTTTATGCGATTTTTGAGATATTCAAAAGGATCGGCAGGAGAAGTTAGAAGTATGATACATGCTTTTTATAGAACTAAACAAATAGATGAAGTAACACATAAAAAACTAATAGAAGATGTAATTCTAATATCTAAAAGCATAAAGAACTTTTTAAAATATTTAAGCAATCATCAAAACAAATCAAACAAATAATTTTTGTAATCTTTAAATTTTTCAAAACCTTGTAATAACAACAAATGATAAACTCACTAGACCCTCGCATAGCGAGAGAAAAAATAAATGAAGACAATACCATTGCACCATTAACTGAAATGGACAATTGGGAAACTTATGAAGTTTTTCACCAAAAAAAACGCGGTGACCAACATGAACATGTAGGAATAGTGCATGCTCCTAACAACGAAATGGCTTTACTTTTTGCTAAAGAACAATACGGACGAAGAGGAATAAGTGTAAATATTTGGGTGGTAAAAACCAGTAATGTTTTTGTATCGGACTATGATGATGCCGATATTTTTGAAACAGTTCCCGAAAAGCAATACCGCGAAGCAGGTGGCTATAAAGTAATGGAAATGATTAATAAATATAAGAAGGAAAACAAGAAAACTATTTAATAAAGTTAGCCACATATTCACAGATTTTAACAAATCAAATTTCATATAATCTGTGAATCTGTGGCAATAAAAAACACGAAATATGAACGTAACTGCAATCAAAGAATTATTATATAAAATGGCTGATGATTTATTAATTATTGGTCATAGAAACAGTGAATGGACGGGTTTGGGTCCAATTTTAGAAGAAGACATTGCGTTTTCTTCCATGGCACAAGACAAGATAGGACAGGCTGGTGCATTGTTTGAAATATTGCACGAATTAGGTGAAGACGAAGCCGACAAAGTTGCATTTATGCGCGATGCCAATAAAATGCATTGTTCGCAGTTTGTAGAATTGCCAAATGGTGAATACGACTTTTCTATTATGCGTCATTTTTTGTATGACCATGCCGATCAATTACGTTTCGAAATGCTTGCCAATTCAAGCTTTGAGCCATTGGCTAAAGTAGCTAAAAAAATAAAAGGAGAATTGAAATACCATGTTTTTCATGCCAATACTTGGGTGGTAAAACTGGGTAACGGAACTGAAGAAAGTAAAGCCAGAATGCAAACAGCATTGAACGAAAGTTGGAACTATGCTTTAGGAATGTTTGAGGCAGGTGATTTTGAAAAAGAATTGCAAAGCGAAAATATTTTTGATGGCGAAGAAGCCTTGAAAACTCGTTGGATGGCGAACATTACTCCTTTTATAGAAAAAGCAAATTTAAAAATTCCTGATGTTAAAACTTGGGAACCAATTTTAGGCGGACGAAAAGGTTATCATACAGATTATTTACAACAATTAGTAGAAGAAATGGGCGAAGTATTTCGCGTAGAACCTGATGCACAGTGGTAAGCTAGCACAAATACAAAGATTGAAAAATTAGAAGGTTGGAAAGATTGAGAGCTTGAAAAGAATAAATCCATGAGCTTGAATGTAATTTTAAAATTTACAAATTTGTATCGTAAACATTAGACAAAATGGGTCAATTAATAAATATTTCAGAAATAAAAGCACTTTATCCAGACGAATGGGTTTTGCTTGGAAATCCTATCATGGACGAGAGTAAAATTGATGTGCTTTCAGGCATACCGCTTTTTCATAGTAAGGATAAAAAAGAAGTGTGTTATATTGGTAGGGATAAAACTTCAAACTTTGATAAAATAACTTTAATTTATACTGGTACTTTTAGACCAACTCGAAAAATAACAGGCATTTTTAATCGAATTACTAAATGACCTATCAATTTAAGCGAGAGCCTGAAAGTGGGTTGATACTTGTAAATATTGAAATTGATAACAAGTATGTACTGAAAATGATTTTGGATACAGGTGCAACAAATACAACAATTGACAGCAATGCACTTTATTTACTTGGACACGATTTGAAAGACAATATTGGTACAGTTGAAATTGAAACAGCAAATGGTATTATTGAAACAGAAGTTTTTGAAATTAACACTTTTAAATCACTTGGCTTGACTAAAGAAAAGTTCCAAATTCAAGTTTATGACTTCTTAGCCCACGGTATTTTTTCAGATTATAATGGACTTCTTGGACTTGACTTTTTAGAAGGCAAAAAGTTTTGTATTGACACTCTAGAAAACACAATTACATTATCATGAAGAATAGCACAATTACAAAGATTTACAAAGATTGAAAAATTACAAAGATTGGAAGATTCAAAAATTACATAGTTGAACTAACAAAATAATTATGGACAAAAAAGAAAAATATAGTTTACTTGTAAAAGATTTTAAAAAATACACTTTTAAAGATCAATCTTTGATAAATCCTTTTTCAGTTCATGGTGCTCCAAATGAGTTAAATCCTTGGGCGGTTTGGCATGGAAATCTTGATGCAAAAATTCTATTTATTGGACAGGATTTTAGTAATGAATTTTACTTAAATGAACTGATAAATAATAATTGGGAAAAAGAGAAAAACAGTATAACAAATAAACACTTAAACGAGTTGTTTAAATTAATACTAGTTGATGATATTGGGATGCCAACTGAGGTTGAAAAAGCTCTTCCACTATACTTTACTAATGCAGTTTTAGGTATAAAAAAGGGAACTATGCAAGAACCAATTAAACCAAGTCAATATAAAGAAACTGCTAAAGAGTATTTAGGTAAATTGATAAATATTGTTGAACCAAAATATATTATTGCAATGAGTGAAGTGGCTTACAAAGCAATTTGTTTTATTTATAATAAAACCCCTTTGAAAACCATGAAGGAAGCAATTGAAAAAAATGGAATTGACTTACTAGATGGAAAAACTCTTTTTGTTGTAGCTCATTGTTCAGCAAATGGCAGAAGAAATAGAGATGAAAAACAACAAGAACTGGATTGGAAAGCTATCAAACCTAAACTAATCTTCTAATCTACCAATAAAAAATGATCACCGAAAAAGAAATATGGACTGCGCTTGAAGTAGTTAAAGACCCCGAAATACCTACTTTAAGCATGGTAGATATGGGAATTATTACTAAAGTTGAAATTCGTGGCGAAAGCAATGTATATGTAGAAATGACTCCAACTTTTACTGGTTGTCCTGCTATAAAAATGATGGAAAATATGGTGGCCGACCGATTGAAAGAAATAGGTATTGAAACCATAGAGGTAAAAACCACTTTCGATACTCCTTGGAACAGTAATAAGCTAACCGAACGTGGGTTATTATGTTTGAAAAAACATGGTTTGGCTCCTCCTCCAAAACACAATGGTGAAATTACCATGGAGCTATTAGAACATTGTATTTGTCCGCATTGCGGAAGCATAAATACTGAAATGAACACCCCATTTGGCCCAACATTGTGCCGCAGTATGCACTACTGCCACGATTGTTTACAAGCTTTTGAACAGTTTAAACCGGTGGTTTAAATTACCATAGATACCTGACAGGTTATAAAATCTATCAGGTCTTTTTATTTACTTCAATTATGTAATATGCTTAAAACATGGCTATTATACTTATTTGTACGCACAAATAAGCATAAATAACGTTGAATATGCCTTCTTGCGCACGCAAGTAACAATATTCAACGTTGAATATGGCCTCTTGCGGGCGCAAGTGTTCATAAACATCATTGAATATGCCTTCTTGTGCGCGCAAGTAATGATAAACATCATTAAATATGCCTCCTTGCGCGCGCAAGGAGGCATATTTAAATTTTACTGGTGTAGTTGATTTGAAAACAACTTGTTTTGTAAAGTATAAAATTTTCCTATTTTCGTTTTTACATATATGCGTTTATACGAACAAAAAAAATGGTGGAAACGAGCATTGGCAGTTATTGCACTTTGCATTGGAACTTTTTCAATTTGGTACACCACTAAACTGGTAAAACAGCTTTCGTTTGAAGAAGAAAAAAAAATAAAACTATGGTCTAATGCTACGCAATCAATGGCTAAAGCGGAAGGCAATATTGAATTTATGTTGGATATAGTTACAGGTAACGAAACCATTCCGATTATTCTTACCGATGGAAAAAACAAAATTATTGGTTACCGAAATTTAGATTCAATTCAAGCTCTCGACACTGCTTATTTGAACGATGAATTGTTGGAAATGAAAAGCCAACATGAACCCATCAAAATAGTGTATGATGCTGAAAACAATTTTTATAATTTAGTTTATTATAAAAATTCTTTGGTGTTAACTCAATTAAAAGCTTATCCCGCCATTCAATTAGCATTGATTAGCTTCTTTGCCATTATGAGTTATTTGGCACTAAGCAGCAGCCGTAGAGCAGAGCAAAATCAAGTTTGGGTTGGAATGAGTAAAGAAACTGCGCATCAATTAGGTACGCCCATTTCATCGCTCAATGAGTGGATAAATTTACTAAGAGAAACACCCAAAGAAGAACAAGGTTATTTGCTTGACGAACTTCAAAATGATACTAAAAGATTGGAGTTAATTACAGAAAGATTTAGTAAAATAGGATCTGAACCAGTTTTAAAAGAAGAAAACATGGATTTGGTAGTTGAAAAATCAATGCAGTACATGAAAACACGCGTATCGAGTTTGGTAAATATTCATATAAACATAACCAAACCTGGCAATTGGGCTAAAATAAATGTTCCATTATTTGATTGGGTATTAGAAAATTTAAGCAAAAATGCAATAGATGCCATGAACGGAAAAGGTGAATTAAATATAAACATAAGCCATGATTCCAAGTTTGTTTACATTGATATTCAAGATACAGGAAAAGGCATTCCAAAATCGAAATTCAATACTGTTTTTAAACCAGGATTTACCACCAAGAAACGCGGTTGGGGATTAGGATTATCGCTAGTAAAGCGAATAGTTGAAGGTTACCATAAAGGTAGAATATTTGTTAGAAACAGCGAGGTTGGAAAAGGAACTACATTTAGAATTATGCTTAA
>Ga0247839_1002580_pt1 | contig 26755 bp, 24 predicted proteins | sample LaCruzMarch2015__6_FD_192405 | JGI IMG/M metagenome (GOLD analysis project Ga0247839, IMG submission 192405) | Freshwater microbial communities from meromictic Lake La Cruz, Castile-La Mancha, Spain - LaCruzMarch2015_16m | ecosystem: Environmental > Aquatic > Freshwater > Lake | place: Spain... | reverse complement strand
GAGGTCCGCGCCATGGCCGAACTGTCGCGTATGGGTCGATCCCCGCGTGTGCGGGGGAGCCTCTAGGCGATAAGCCTATAACTTTTCTTCCAAATTGTAAAAGATCTGTGATTTTCCTCAGCCCGATGGTGCGGGCACTGAGGCTGCGCTCGACTTGGGGGTGGGCAGGTCGCGGCGGGTAACGACCAGACCGTCGAGTTCGACCAGGGTGACCGGCGGCACCCCCAGCACCCGCACGCTTTGCCCGCCGGGTAACTGGTTGTCGGCCCACACCATGACGATGGATGCGGCAACTTCGGCCGAGAACCAGTCGTTCAAGACAGTCCAGATGCGTTCGCGCACGGCGGGGCTGACACGGGGAGCGCTGTAGACGCCTGGAGCCAGCTCCAGCATGGATGAGGCGAGAAACCCGCGCACGCGATCAGATACATTTCGGGTCACTACCACTGTCATCGACACCGAGCAACTCCTTGACCCTATCGATCATTTTTGAGATGAGGTGGTGCTTGCGAAACCAGGCCGCGGCCTCCCGGCGTAACTCGCGCTCCAACCGGATCTCCGGATCGTCCAGCGCCTTCTTGGCGACAGCGAAAGCGAGCGGTAGCGTGATATCGGCCCGATACAGGTCGGTGACATCCAAGGTAAAGGCATTGCTGGAGTCCTCATGGATGAAGCCCAGCGGCGGCAAGGCGCCGACGGCGGCAACGGCGATATCCGCCGCGGCCTCGACGAAGGTCACGGCGTGGTTGATGGCCTGATTGGGGATATCGGTCGCGTTGGGATTGTTGCGGTCATAGTGCCGGCCCTTCCATGGGATGCCGTGCTGGTCCGCGACCAGCCGATAGGTCTCCTTGAGTCTTGCGCCTTCGATGCCGCGCAGCACGGTAATGTCCTTGTGGGGGAGAACGCGCCCAAAGCGCCAGGCATACATACGCCGGGCCACATCGATCCGCGCCTTCTCGTCAGCCCAGAGACGCGCATGGGCGCGCGCGACAGCGGAGTGACCCTGGCCCCAGGGCGGCGCGGTGTAGAACTTGACCCCGCCCTCGCCAACCGCGGCTAAGAGGGTGCCGTGGCGGGCCAGGAGGCGCAGCACGTCGTGACTGACGGTGGAACCAGGCCCGAGCAGGATCAGGGAGACGCTTTGATAGGGGATGGCATAGTCGCCGGCTTCCAGGTCGTCGGACTGAGCGGCGCGAAAGTGCAGGGTGCCGTCTTCCACCGTGAGATTGCCGCGCGCGAGCCAGAGCAGCCCATGCCGATCGGCATGGGGAATACGGGACTCGGCCAGTCCCAGGCGGCCGGCGAAGAGCCCGGCCATCAGAGGGGTCTCACCAATAACATGCCATAACCGAAGGCTCCGTGCCGGCCGACCCCTCGTGCCAGCAGGCCGTGGAACGCGGCCCCGTCGACGATCCGCAGAACGCCCCGCAGCAGGGCCGCTGGGCGAACCAGGTGGGCTCGGCCCCGACCGTGTCGGCCACTATGATGCCCCTGACGGAACTGTTGGACCAGATTGAAACCAGCCAGGTCACAGGTCTCGACCGCGGCGGCCTCCTGAATGCGGGCCGCCAGCCAGTTGCGATAGACCGCGGCGCGGTCCAGTCCGGCGTTCGGGTCGGCCCGGTCCGCCTCGCGCAGGAAGCAGTCCCGTTCGATGCCGGTTCGTGCGCGGCGGGTGACGGGGCAGGCCAGAATCTCGAAGCCGAGTCGCCGACCCGGCTGCCAGTGCTCCGGTCCGGGCAGCGCGGCCACGGCCAGACCCTCGTCCAAGGGGCAGACGACGCGGGCGGCCGGCTCGGCGAAGGTGCGGGCTTGATCCAGCAGCGTTTCCCGGCCGTGGGGCGAATAGGCCAGGAGCTTTGGCGGTTTGCGATGACCTGCGTCCAGGTGCAGGCGGAAGGGGCGCGGCGCCAGTGCGCCGAAGGTGGCGGCGAGCCAGGCATGGACGCCATAACCCAGATCGGAGTCCGCCGCGTGATGCTGGCCCTGACCGGCCAGGAAGCGCAGCAGGCCGGCGAGATCCGGGTGCAACTGGATCATGTTCAGTGGGGGGCTCAGGGGCATGGTAGGGCCTCCTCGATCGGTCCTTCGCGGCGGTGCCGTTGACCGGCATGGATCTGGTTGTGCCAGTCGCGGCGGTCATAGAGTGTGATCTCGCGGCTGGCGCCCTGGGCCTCCAGGTGGGCCGGCCAGCAGGCTTCCATGGGGTCCTGGGTGTGGCGGGTGCCGGGGCGTTGGGCGCGCTTGACCTGGCGCAGGGCGGTCAGGACATCGGGGGCCGCGGTGGTTCCCAGCAGCAGAGGGGTAGACGGCAGGCAGGTCTTGCGCCCCAGGAACAGCGGCCGGGCGGGTGTCCGCAAGGCGAGCGCCAGGTCAGCGACCGTGGGCGGCCCGTCGCCGGTCAAGGTGAGTGTGACGGTCATGACGCCATTGGCCCAATAATGCCGGTAGCGGATGTGGGTGCCGTACTTGGCGGAATCGCCCCCGGCGCGATGCTCCGGCGCGCCGCGGGTGGTCCAGCCGCCGTGTTCGGTCTTCTTGGCCGGGTCCGCATAGCCGATCATCTTGGCCTGGCCCAGGTCCACCGTGTGATAGTCCAGCAAGGGCTCGGGGGTCTGGTCCCAGCGGGCGGCGAATTCGATCCGCCCCTGGAGTTGTCCCAGGGCCGCGGCGTCACCGTGCCGCCACCCCAACGCGTTGCCGAGCAGGCCGGTCAGCAGGGAGAGCCCCGGGAAGCGGTCGGTGGGGCCGTGCTGATCCACCATCACGCCGCCGAAGCTCATCAGGGGGGCGTCAAAGCGCAGCAGCAGGATGTCCATCGGACGCCTCCCCGAAGATGGCGTTCAGAATGGCGGCGCCGGCGGCGTCCAGGGGTTGGGGCCTGGGTTCACCCGTCCAGGGACTGGTGGTCGCCAGGGTGCGCCGCTCCGCGGTTTGGCCGAACATCGCCTCCTGGGCCTTGAGGTGGGCAGCGAGGGCATCGACGGCTTGGCCGGTCAGGTTGCCGCGCGGGTGCAGCGCCTGAAGGTAGGCGTTGGCCAGGCTGCGAGGCTGCTGGGGACCGGCTTCCAGGAGCACGAAGTCGCTGTAGGCATAGGGGGCGGTGGCGCCGAGCTTGGCCCCGGGGCTCACGGTGGCGATGGCGCGGATCAGGGCACCGAGGACCTGGCGTACCTCCTTGCTGTCCTGCGCGCGCCAATCCTTGGGATCACTGCCGGTGAAGTTGGAGATCAGCAGGGGCACATCGACCGCGACATAGCCGTAGAAGACGCCGGAGCCCAATTCCATGTCGCCCGCATGGGCGGCGCCGGTCTCCTCGTCCCGGTTGAGGTCGTCCACCACGGTGAAATAGTCCACCTCGGTGTCGAGACCGTGGACGGTGAAAGCGTGGGCGACATGCACCGCGGCATCGGAGCGGGCCAGGATGTCGGAGGTCACGAAGCGTCCAAACAAGGCGCCCTCCACCCCGGCGAACAGGTTGCCATGACCAGCCTGGCGCAGCATGGCCTTGAAGTTGGCTTTGTCGCCCTTGAGCCTGGTTTCCAGGAGTTGCTCAGCGCCCTGGCCCTGGGCGCCGCACTCGGTCAGCAGGCCGACCAGGAAGTCCGCCTCCGGCTTGCCGAACAGAATCGGCTGCTTGACCTGCAGGTTGTTGATCTCGGTGTCCACCGCCGCGTCGGCTGCGTCTGGCTCCAGATCCAGGTCCAGTTCGCCTTGCTCAGCCTTGGCCTTCTTGCCCTTTTTCGGCTTCTCCGCCTTCGGTTTGTCGGACTTTTGGAGCAACAGTCCGATCAGGGACTGAGTCAGCCGCGTCGCCTCTTCCTGGCCCAGTCCGGACTCGTCGATCAGTCGTTGGCAAATTTCACGCTGGAAGAAGTGCCGGGTGCGCAGGCCGCCGGGCAGCGGCACGGTCTGATGGAGGTTTTCCCGCCAGTGGCGTTTGAGACACTGAGAGGAGACCCGCAGTCGGGTCTGGTCGCCGAAGGGAATGCGCTTGGCGAGCCCCGCGTCGTCACGGTTGAGCAGGGTGGCGTGATAGGAAGTCAGGGTGTGGATCTGCAGGAACATGGTTTAGTCCTTTTCCTTGAGGTTGCGATAAAAGGCGCGGGCGATGGCGAGCCGAGCGGACTCCTGCCGTTCGCGGTTATTCGCGAGCAGCAGCCAGGCAAAATCGACCCAGTTGCACGACGCGTTCTTGGCGGCCAGGAAGCGGGCGGCGCGCAGCAGGAGGGTGTGCAACGTGGTTTCCTGCGCGGCCAGCAGTCGCTCCAACCGGGATTCCGCATAACCCGCCTCAGCCAAGGCCTGCCCCGCGGGTCGATCTGGTCGATGGGCCGTCGGACCCATCAGGGCGATGCCGGCCACCAGGGTCATCCAGGCGTCTTGGGTACGCTCCCAGCTATCCGGCAGGTGACGGAAGGCGAAGCGATAAAACGCGAGCCCCGGCGCTTGCGTCGGGTCGAGGCGCCGCAGTCGCGCCCGCTCGCCGGTTGGGAATTCGATGGATGCGAGCACGCCGGCGATGTGGCCGATGCTCTGACGGAGGTCCGGGGTGGCGGAGGCCGGGGCCTCAGCCGTGGCTGGTGTCGTCATGGGCGGTCTCTCCCTGGTCTTCTATTGGTGTCGGCGTGAGTACGGAAAAGTGTTTGCGCAGCAATCCGTGGAATACCCCCTGGGCGCGGACCTGCGCCCGGTAACGGCGCCCGGTACGGGTGGGATAGCGGGCGATGGCCTCGGTCAGCGCGGACTCGGCCTTCTGCTTCAGGGCGTGCAGCCACTCCAGCCGGGCGGCTTCCGGGTCCGGGTGCTCGGCGGTGCGCCAGAGCCAAGGGAAGAAATCCGCGGACCAGGAGGCGGCGAACGACCGTTGTGTCTCTCCCCACCAGGCCGTGACTTCGCGCTTGTCGAAGTCGACTTGCTTGGGTCCCGCTTCCAGCAGAGAAAATACAGCGTGTTTGAGTACCTTGTCCTGCATCGTGCCGCTGTCGCCGATGGCGGTTTTGCTTCGTGTTGCCAGAAGGTCGCGCTCCGGGCCGCGCTGGAAGAGACGTCGGGTGCTGGCGCCCGGAATGGGTATCTGCGCCTGGTGGAAACCGTCAGTCGTACCTTGGCCGCGGACCAGCACCGATGCCCTGAACTCACAGCGAGCACCACCGCGAGCGGAGTCCGGGAGTTGGAGCGGAGTCAGGGAGAAGCCATCCTGGAAGATGAGGTTGCGAAGGAGGTCCGGAGTCAGGCCGTTGGACGAGACGGTCAATGTCGATGGCTCCTTTTTTTGTTGATTGACAGGGCTCCAGGGATCGCCCAGGACGCCGTTCACGGTCTGGGCCGCAATCCGCGGTGCGGCGCTGATGGCGCCGCGTGCTTCAATGCGCCCCTGCGCCATCATCAGGCGCAGTGGCCGGCAGATTTCGATGAAGAAGGGGTCGAGTCGTTCAAGCGCCAGGCTGCCGTGGAGATCCCAGGGCGGTACCCAGGTACAAACCAGCCCGTCCTCGCGGTAGCTCCATACCCCTTGCAGAAGTGCCGGACGCAGGTTCAGCAGGCGCGTGCTATGGTCGCACCAGCGGGCGCCACGGGCGCTGTGATAGTCCAGCGCAACGAGCGGCCGACTGCCGAAGCCGCCGTTCATTCGCGCGATACCGTAGTTTCCTTTACCGAAAAAACCGCTCATGCCTTGGAGGCTTACCAGAGCGTAGACCCAGTCTTCCGGTTCGGCGTGGCTGGCGCGGTTGGCCTTGATGTCATGATTCTTGGCAGTCGGCAGCAGGTCGAGTGCATCGGGGGTGTGGGCTTTGGGTTTGAATGCCTGGAAGTCGCTGGCCTTTGGGCAAGGCGCTTGCAGGAAGGCGGGTTTGGTCGGGTCCGCGACGACGAGGGTCCAGGCGCTGTCGTCCTCACCCCCGTCAGCACGGGTCAGACGGCGAATCCCCTCCCGCCAGAATCCTGCCCCTTGTCGCGGGTCTTCCTGTCCCTCACGGGCGAGCACAGCGCCGGCCAGGTAGCAGAGGAAGATGTGAAAGGCGTCCTCCTGGTGGCGTTGCAGACCCGGCAGGGACTCTACCCGGTCGGTGCCCAGGGCATTCAGCAATCCCGGCAGGTCGAGCCGTTCCAGGCCGTTTGCGGTATCGACGCGGAACACGGGGTCAGTAAGCAGGTTCATCGGGTTCCTTCTCCAATCCGAAGCGGGTATAGCGAAAGGCCACCCCAGCGAGGGTGAACCGGAACCCGTCAGGGTCCGGAGTCAGATCCGTGGGCGTCTCGTCCGCGGTGACGCCTGGCAGCAAGTGGCCGGGGATGGTGATCTCCGGGCAGGGGCGGCCGAAGGGGCCAAGGGGACTACCGGGGAGGGGAATGCGCAGGGTGCCCAGTCCCAGGCGCGTCGCCGCCCTGGGGTTCTTGGTGAGATCGCTGCCGGGCGGCAGATCAGCGAAGGCAATACGGTAGTTGGCCGCCGCGTAGAAGGCCGCGACCTCTTGCGCCAGGGTGTCCCCGGTCACGTTTGTGACATGACGGTCCCATCGTTCGCCCACGAGCAACGCCAATCGCTCCGGATGGGTTGCCCCTTCGACCAACCGGCGGTTGTCTGCCGGGATTTCCACCAGTGGCGTCTCGACGAGCATCCGGCGGGTCAGTTCCAGGGTGCGCAGGTCCTCGTAGACGCTCCCCAGCCCCGCGGACTTGGCCGTGCGGTTGGCCGTGCCGCGCCCGTCGAGCAGGTCCTCCAGCGTGGCCGTGTCGGGGACCAGGACCAGGCAACGGGGCTGCGTACGGCCCGCTGGCCGCTCGCGTGCGTGGCGATGCAGGCGACCCACGCGCTGCAGGAGCACGTCGGCCGGGCAGAGGTCGGTGATCAGCAGGTCGGCGTCCAGATCCAGGCTCTGCTCCAAGGTCTGGGTGCCGATCAGCAACAGGGGACCGGGGGCCGAGCCCTTGCCCAGGCGCGCGCTGACCGCCTGGTCCAGCCACTCCCGATCCCGGGGGGCGAAGCGGCCGTGGTGGGGGCAGACGACCCCGGCGCAGCGGAACAGCGCCGCGGCCGGGATGGCTGGGTCGGTCTCGCAGGCACGCTGAAAGGCGATGGCCCGGCCGACGGTGTTGAATACGGCCAGGACCCTGGCGCCCGCGGCGAGCGCCGCGGCCAGTTCGGGGAGCAGGGCCGCCGGCCGGTCCATCAGGGTGCGCACGCTGAAGTGGACCAGTTTGCCGGGGGCCGAGACCTGGGTGATCTGGAGCGGCAGCCCGGACAGATCCGTGAGGGCCGGGTAGGGTGCCGCCAGGGCCGCGGCCAGCGGTGGCGGGTCCAGGGTGACACCAGCCGCGGCGGCGACCAGTTCGGTGCGCGCCGCCGCACCCAGGGTAGCGGACAGCAGTAGGGCGTGGCCGCCTAACCCGAGATGGTGCCCAAGCAGTCCTTTGAGCAGGTACCGCATGTAGGGATCGGAGGCATGGACCTCGTCGACCACCAGCAGGCTGCGGTCCAGGCAAACGGAACGCAGGTGGCTGTGGCGGGTTTGCACCGCCGAGAGCAGGGCTTGGTCGATGGTGCCGACAGCCACGGTGGCGGCCAGGAAGCGCTTGGGGTGTTCGGCCGCCCAGACGCGCTCGGCGCGCCGCTGGCCCGCGTCCTCGTCCCAACGTACTCCGGGCGGGGGCAGCAGCCGCTCAACCGGGATACCACCGACCCGGGCATAGCCGGGGACCGCCAGGACGGCGCGCGGGCGCACGCGGGGGTCCGGAAAGGCGCGGCGCAGGTAGCGGCGGATGCGTCGATACAGCTCGCGGGCGGCGACCCGTGTCGGCAGGGCGAAATAGAGTCCGTCGACTGCCCCGGCGGCAAACAGGTGGAAGAAGCGGGTGAGGGCGGCCTCGGTCTTGCCGGAACCGGTCTCGGCTTCGGCGACCAGCAGCCGATGGACCGGGTTCGCCGACGGCAGGGCGTCGATGCTCGCCTGGAGTGGATGGGGTGTAAAGCCGAAGCGGTGGTTGAAGTCGGCGGGTCGCCCGGCCAGATCCCGCCGTGCCGAGCCAACATCGAGCCCGACCCCGCGGACCGCTTGGCAGGCCGCGTGCGGGCGGTCGAAATCGGCCGCCCGGTCGATGGGGAAGAAGCTGTCATGGGAGCCAAGCCAATCCGCCAGCATCACCAACCCGGCGAAGCGGTGTTGGAGGGCTGGTCGGTCGGGCAATGGCACCAGGTCTGGCGCGAAGGCGCCCGGGTAGGTGTGGCGGGCGGCCTGCAGCAGTTCGGCGATACCGGCGAAGGGGTCACGGCCATCCCGCAGGCGCCAATGCTTGGCATAGTCGTTGGTACGGATGGCCGAGTCGAAGTGAACCGGGGTGCCGTGATGCGACCAGGCGGCGAGCAGGAAGGATTCCAGCACTTCCGGCGGACTGGCCCATTCGCAGAGGTCGGTCAGGGCCGCGATCAGCCGTTCACATAGATCGTCTTCCCCATACAGCGCCTGGATGGGTGCAATGTGCCCCACGCGGGAACGCGGGTCGAAGGGTTTGTCCTGAAAGCCGAGATTGGTCTTGCCCAGATCGTGGAGCAGGGCGAGGACGGCCAGTCGGTCCAGGTCCGCTTCGGTCAGGCACCGTCCGGCCGCGCTATCGAGCCGGGCGCGGATCAATGGAAGGCGTACCAGAACGGTGAAAACGCCTGCAACATCAAGGCAATGATCGGTCAGTGATAATCGGGCCAGAACCCGACCGGTCAGGTGGTCCTGACGCAACTTCCCCCAAAAATCCGCGTGGCTCCCCATGACCGCGTCCTTTTGTATCTGGCGAGAGTGAAGAATACACAATGACAGGAATGCTCGCGCGCTGCTGCCGCACGTGGGAATGTCGAAAGCGGGATGTGACACGCCAGGTCGTGGCTCCCGGCGGGGCGTCGTGCCCCGCCGGAAACGGCTCGACTCAGGCTCGGCGCTCCGGAGATCCCCCGCGGCGCCGCAGCGATCTCAACGGCCGCCGATTGCTGCCGCCTCGTCTTTCAGCATCGCATCGGTCTTGGCGCTGTCGGCCTTCTGGAGGTCTACCGCGGCACGGTCCTGCGCGGCGGCGGCCTTGTCTTCGTCCACCTCGGCCTTGACCGCGGCCTCGTCTGCCGCGTCGTCGGCTTTCGCGGCGGCCTTCCGGTTTGCCCCGGTCGGGTCAGCCGCCGCCTTGGCATCCGCGGCAGCGGCTTCTTTCATCTTGAGCGTCCTCTCTTTCATGGCGGCAGCGGCTGCCTCCTGAGCCGCGGCGGCGGCTTTGAGGACCGATGCTTCCGCGGCTTTGGCGGCGGCGGCAGCCTTGTCAGCGACGCTATCCGCGCTGACCACGCCGGACAATGCGATAGCGACGGCGACGGCGGATGCGGCAATGGCATGCTTCAGGGACATGAATCTGTTCTCCGATGTTACAGGTGAGGATTGTTCGAAACGTCGTTCATCAGTGGCATTGACGGGCGGTCTTCCGGACTGCAGGCCGGCATGGACCCGACTGCGACCGACGTAGGGGCTGGACTGTCCGGCGCCGGCGAGCGGGATTCAGGCTTGCGGTTCCCGCGTGATCGCCACCGAACAGCCCGTGATGTTACACCGAACTGCCGCGTCCGGCCGTGTATTCCGTCGCACTTCAGGTGTAGTAATAGCGCACGACATGGAAGAACACCGGAGCGGCGAAGCACAGTGAGTCGATGCGGTCCAGGATCCCGCCGTGGCCTTCGATGAGCGTGCCGAAGTCTTTCACGCCGCGGTCGCGTTTGATCGCCGACATCACCAGCCCGCCGGCAAAACCCGTCAGACAGATCAGCAGCGCGATGACCGCCGCGGCCCAGGGGGTGAAGGGCGTGACCCACCACAGCAGGGTGCCTACCAGGGTGGCGGCGACGATGCCGCCGACGGTGCCTTCCCAGGTCTTGTTGGGACTCAAGCGGGGCACGATCCGGTGTTTGCCCAGGGTCTTGCCGAAGACGTACTGGAGCACGTCACTGAGCTGCACCACGATGATGAGATAGAGCAGCAGCTTGGCCCCCTCACCCTGATAGCCGGGGATCTCCAGCATCAACAGGGCGGGGGCATGGCTGACGCAGTAGACGGCGATCATCAGGCCCCATTGGATCTTGGCGGTGCGGGCCAGGAAGTCCTCGGTGTCGCCGGCCAAGGCGCTACGCAGCGGGATGAACAGGAAGGCATAGACCGGGATGAAGATGGCGAAAAGGCCGTACCACTGAATGCCGACCAACAGGTACTGGACCGGGGCGAAGATAAAGAAGGCCCAGAACAGGGTGCGGTGATCCGCGCGGTGCGTCGGGGTGAGTGTGATGAATTCGCGCAGGGCGATAAAGGAGGTCAGTGCGAACAGGATCACCGAGCCGATCCCGCCGGTGGCGAGCGCCGCCACGAACACCGCCGTCATTATCCACCAGGAGCGGATGCGGGCATTGAGGTTGGCGATCACCAGCCGCGCCGGTGCTTCGCGCACTCGCCGATCCAGGGCCCAGCCGATCAGGCTGCTGAGGGTCAGCAGGCCGCCGATGCCGCCGAGCAGGAGCAGCATCTCAGGGTCGGTCAGCAGGTTCATCCGCGTGCTCCCAGGCCGATCAGGGCCGCGCGGGCCCGTTGCAGAAAGGCGTGCCGGTCCTCTCCAGGTGCCAGGGCGAGCGGCGCGCCGAAGGTGGCGCTGCCCAGCAGCGGTACCGGCAACACCTCGCCCTTGGGCAGGATGCGGCTGAGATCCTGGAGATAGACCGGCACCAGTTCCACGGTTGGCCGTTGCCGGGCGACGAAATAGAGCCCCGGTTTCAATTCACCGACCGTGGTGCCGTCGCCGCGGGTGCCCTCGGGGAACAGGATCAGCGAGTCACCCGCCGCGAGCGACTCATCGATCCGGCGCAGGGCCTCGCGGCTGCCGCAGCCGCCGGCGCGTTCGACCAGCAGCGCGTTCAGCACTTGGCAGGCCAGCCAGCGGCGCAGCCCCGGCCGGTCCCAGTAGTCCGCCGCGGCCACCGGGCGGGTGCGGGCGCGGATGGGGGCGGGCAGGGAGGCCCAGATCACCAGGGTGTCCAGATGGCTGCTGTGATTGGCGTAATAGACGCGTTGGGCGGTGGTCGGCGCGGCGCCGGCCCAGCGGGCTCGCACGCCGGTGATCAGTCGGGTGAGCCCGGCGAGGAGCCGGGCGGCGACCGGCGCCGTGTTCATCGCGCCTCCAGCGCGCGGAGGATCGTCTGGGTGCGACGCACGGCCGTGAGCCCGGTGCCGAGCAGGATCAGGATCAACACCAGCAGCAGCACCAGGCTGTCCAGCCCCCAGGGGCTCACCAGTGCGGCGCCGAGGAGGCCGGTGGTCAGCGCCGCCATCCGGTGGGGCTTGGCCATGGGTCCCTGGAAGTTCTGGGGCAGACCCAGGGTGCCGCCCAGGGCGCGGATATAGGCGGTGAGCAAGGCCAGGAGTCCCGCCGTCCAGGCCAGTTCAGGCCCCCAGGCGAGTCCGCAGGCATAGCCGACCGGGACGATCAGCAGCGGATCGGCGATGCGGTCCGGGATTTCATTGTAGACCTCTCCGGAGCGCGCGCCGAGTCCGCCCTCCACCGCCACCATGCCGTCTAACAGGTTGCACAGGAGACGCAACTGGATACAGGCGGCCGCGGCCAGATAGAGCCCGGCGCGCACCTCTGGCGGCACCGTTGGCGACAGGAGCATAGCGATAGCCCCCAGCGCCGCGAACACCAGGCTCAGCAGCGAAATATGATTGGGCGCGACCCGCCGGGCCACCAGCCAGCGGGCCAGGCCGCGCGCCCAGGCGGTATTGCGGGTCTTGAGCGGACGACGGGCAGAGGGTGTTGACGGCATCGGGCGGGATCTCGGTGGTCGTCGTGCTGTCATTCAAGCATAGGCAACAGAGCCCCGGCAGACAACATCCGAACAGCGCGAAATAGCTTCTCGTGACACCGCTGCGGAGATTGGGCAAGTATTCGTTCGCCTGGTGCAATCGCGGTATCCTTGGCACCCATGGACCAATCGACCTTCAACGACCTGTGCCGCCTGCTGGAGCGGATCGAGCCCCTGAAGGATCAGCGCCGGCTCAAAGCGCTGGTGTCCCTTGCCCTGCTGAACCACCAGGTGATCGGGGAGGTGCAGTGGGACGGTGCACCGGCGGTAGTGGTCTCGGAGCTGATTCGCGCCTGCCTGGACTTCGACCAGCCCACCGAACGGGGTGAAACGCCCCTGTGCGCCGTGCTCGGCGCGCTCCGTGACGAGGGCCTGGCCGATGGCCGGGTCAAAGCGGACTTCGACCGCCTGCGCGAGCGGCTGGGCTGCACCGCCCCGGCGGTCGACTGGCCCCATGACCCCTATCCCGGCATGTTGGCCCTGGACCATACCCAGGCGCCGATCTTCTTCGGCCGCACCGCCGAAACCGCGGACCTGCTGGCGCGCCTTCAGACCCCCCAGGGCAAGCGCCTGCTGGTGGTCGCCGGGGCCTCGGGCTCCGGCAAGTCTTCCCTGGTCCGCGCCGGCCTGTGGGGCACCCTCAAAGACCCCGCCCGCACCCCGATCGCCGGTTCCGCGGACTGGGTGATCACCGCGATGAAGCCCTCGCAGCCATCCCGAGACCCGCTGCAGAATCTGGTCTTCAGCCTCGGGCCGGCCGGCATCCCCGGCCTCGGCGATCCGGACCAGGAGGCGGCGGCTCTGCGCGGCACCCGCGCGGGCCTCGCCGAACTGACCGGACGGGTGCTCGCCGGGCGACCCGCCGGGGCCTGCTGGCTGCTGATCGTCGATCAGTTCGAAGAGCTCTTCACCAGCATTGCGGACGCCGAGCGTCAGGTCTTTCTGGATACCCTGCTCCCGGTCCTGGGTCAGGCCGGTTACCCGCGCCTGGTGATTACTATCCGGTCGGATTTTCTGGATCGCTGCATCGCGGACCCCGGTCTGCGTGCCGTGTTCAACGACTGCGCCCACTATGGGGTCGGCGCCCCCGGTCCGGCGGCCATGACCGAGATGGTCGAGGGCCCGGTGCGGCGGCGCACCCTGGCCCGGCCGGTCCGGCTGGTCGACGCCCTGACCAACCGGCTGGTCAGGGACGCGGACCGCCAACCGGGCGGGCTCGCCCTGCTCGCCTTCGCCCTCAAGGATCTCTATACCCGCTGTCGGCGCCAATCCGAGCCGACGCTGGCAGAGGCCGACTATGACGCCATCGGCGGGCTCGCGGGGGTGATCGCGCAACGGGCCCGCGAGGCGGTCACCCGCGCCGGGGTCGACCTCGACCCGATCTTGCCGCGGGTCTTCTCGCGGCTGCTCACCGTGCGCCTGGACGGCGAGGCGACCCGTCGGCGGGAGGACCTCGCCTATTGGGAGGGGGACCCGTCGGCGCAGGCGCTGATCCGCGAACTGGCCGGACCCCAGGCCCGGTTGCTGGTCACCGCCGGGCGGTGCGAGACCAGGTCCGCCGCCGACGTCCTCCAGGGCCGCGTGGTGGAGGTCGCCCACGAGGCGCTGTTCAACGCCTGGCCCGCCCTGGCGCAGTGGATCGAGCGGCGCCGCGAGGCCCTGATGCTGCGCCCCCGCCTGGCGCAGGACGCCGCCGGTTGGGCCGCCGCCGGCCGGCCGGACGGGCTGAAGCCCAGACCGGAGGTGGTCCTGGAGCAGCGCAAACTGCTGGAGGGCGCCGAACTCTGGGCCGAGTTGGTGCGCGACGCGCCGCTCATCGCCCACTTCCTGGTGCGCGACGACGCCGCGGAACTGCTCGACCTGACCCAGGCGGCGCGCGCCGCGGACACCGCCGGGTCCGCGTCCGCCGCCGGTCCGGACCTGGACCCCCGCACCGCGCTCCTGCACACCCTCACCGGCGAGGGCCGCGAGGCCGCGACCCTGAGCGCCCTGGTCGCGCGGTTGCGCGCGGCCGATCCGCAGGCCCCGGTCTGGCTGCGTGCCGGCCTCGATCAGGTGCTTGCCCAACTCGCCGACCCCGCACAGGCGCCGCGCTGGCACAGCCGCCGGACCCGCCTGGGCGACCTGCTCGCTGCCCTGGGAGACGACCGCGCGGGCGTGGGACTGCGGCCGGACGGCCTGCCCGACATCGCCTGGCAGGCCGTTCCCGCCGGGTCGTTCCACTGGCAGAACGGCGCGACCCGTGAGACCGAGGCCTATCGGATCGCCCGCTATCCGGTCACCAATGCCCAGTACCTGGCCTTTACCCAGGTGAAAGAGGAGTACGAGGATGACCGCTGGTGGCAGGAAGGTTTCGCGCCTCCCGAGCCCGCCAAACCCCAATGGGACCAACCCAACCGCCCGCGGGTCGAACTCGCCTGGGTCGAGGCCCTGGCCTACTGCCGCTGGCTGACGGTGCGTTTGCGCGCCGCCGGGTTGATCGGCCCCGCGGAGGTCATCCGCCTGCCCACCGAGTACGAATGGGAGAAGGCCGCGCGCGGCACCGACGGCCGCGACTTCCCCTGGGGCGCCGATTACCACAGCGGCGATGCCAACGTCGACGAGACCTACGACCGTACCGGCCCCCTGTACCTGCGCGAGACCACCGCGGTCGGCCTGTACCCGCGCAATTGTTCGCCCTATGGGCTCATGGACTGCGCGGGTAACTGCTGGGAGTGGTGCCTGAACAAATACGCCGACCCGGATGACCGCGACACCCAGGGGCGGGATGAGCGGGCGGTGCGCGGCGGCTCGTGGAGCAACAATACGGCCGCCGCGCGTGCCTCGTCCCGCTACAGGAACACCGTCAACAACCGCGACAACGGCCTCGGCGCGCGTTTGTTGTGTTCCGTCCCCATCGACTCTGAACACTGAGCCACTGATATTCTTATTGATCTGGCTCCCACGCTCCAGCGTGGGAGCAAGTCGCGACGCGGAAGCCGTCGCGTGGCGCCACCGGCCGCTGGAGCGGCCGGACGGCATTCCCACGCTGGAGCGTGGGAACGAGAAGAAATTCCAACCCGTAGGAGCCCGCTTGCGGGCGACGGGTGGGGGCACAATGACGCGATTCCGGCAGGTCAGGTCGCCCGCAAGCGGGCTCCTACGGAGCTTGATTCTTGATCGCGTCTTATTCGGAAATCGCCTAAAGTCCGACAGGCTGCTAGGCTCGCGTTGCCGCGCTCAGGATCTCGGCGATCACCTGATCGCGTGAGGCCTGGGGGCCGAACTCGGACGGCACGGCGGCGAGCAGCGTACGCAGCGGCGCGCGGCTGTCGGCCTCGGGTACCCCCTCTTCAAGGCAGGCGACCGCCAGGTCGGCGGCGACGTCGGCCGGGGTGCCGTCCAGGTCGATCCGGTTCAGGATCGGCTGCTGCCACAGGGCCAGGGTGACGAATTGGCGGCGGCGGCGCGCCTGGCTCCAGCCGGGCAGGGCGAGCAGCAGGTCGCGCAGACGGGCCGGCAGATTGCCGGCGGGCGGGGCGGCCGGGCCGGACAATGCGAGCGGGACGCCCGCGGCGGCACCGAAGGCGATCAGGTCGTGCGCGGGAATCGCCCAGCCGCCGAGGGCGGTGCGCACATCCCGACTCCAGCGGATGACACCAATGACCGTGCCGCGGCCCGGTGCGAACAGGGGACCGCCGCTGAATCCGGGCTCGATCTGGCTGTCCTTGAATTTCAGCATGGTCCGCGTGCCGCCGGCGGCGGGTTGCCGGCTGGTCTCGCCTTCGTAATGGCCGGTGATCTGGTCGAACTCGGGCTGGTCGTCGCGCACCGGATAGCCGATGCCGATGAGGTCGGCGCCGGGGTCCGGTGGGGCGCCGAGGCGTAGCGCCGGGGCCGGTCCATCGGGGTCATGCAGCAGGGCCAGGTCCAGGTCGCCGTCAAGGTGGCGGAGCACCGCCTGGCGCGCGGGGCCCTGCCAGGGCACGCATTCGATGGGGCTGTTCAGGGCGGTGTCGCGCCCGACCACATGGGCGCAGGTGACGAGCCAGCCCGGCGCGGGCGGGAAGCCGCAGCCGGGGCGCGCGCCCATCACCCGCACGCAGGCCGCGCGCAGGGCGGCCAGCCCAGGGTCGACGGCGGTGTCGGGCAGCGGCATGGCGGGCACTCAGGGGGGGGCGCTCAGGACCCGCCCCATTCGAGCGTGACCTTGAGATTGGCCGTGCCGGTGCCGCGGGCGATGAGTGTGACCAGGGCGCCGGACTCCAGGCCCAGTTCCAGGCCGAGTTCGATGCTGGCCTTGGTGGGCTTGGCCTTGGCGATGGCCGCGCCGAGGCCGGCGGCGATCTTGCCGAGGGTTTTGGTGACTTGATCGAAGGGGAGGGCATCGAGAACGCCGACCTCCTCGCGGCCCCCGCGGGGGATGACCTCGAAACAGGCGCGGACCCCGTCGCCCAGATCCACGGGCTGCCAGTGTGTTGTGACGTCGGACGGCATTGCAAACTCCAGGTTGTTGTTGCGCTCGTTTCGGCATCGATGAAAAAACGTTTGCCAAGACCCCGCCACGTCGTTAACATTGTGGGCTCTTGACGACAGGCGCGTAGCTCAGCTGGTTAGAGCACCACCTTGACATGGTGGGGGTCGTTGGTTCGAGTCCAATCGCGCCTACCAATATTCCAGCCGCACGCGGCCAGTCTCAAGCTTCCAGCCCGGTGTCGCCCGTCGTGGTGACTGCCAGGGCGCAGGTAGCTCGCGACTGGCCGCTGGCGGCTGCTTCGTTTGGTTCCCGCCTGAAGTTCGCGTCAGGTGATCCGTCATGTGATCCTTGGTATCGATCACCACTGAATCAAAGGATTCGCCCATGCCCCAGATGACACTTCCCGACGGTTCGCTCCGCCAGTTCGACGCTCCGGTGTCCGTGCACCAGGTGGCGGCATCCATTGGCCCAGGTCTTGCCAAGGCGGCGCTGGCCGGGCGGGTGGACGGCCGGCTGGTCGATACCTCATTCGTGATCGACACCGATGCCATGCTCGCGATCGTCACCGCCAAGGACGAAACCGACGCGCTGGAGCTGCTGCGCCACGATGCCGCCCATGTGATGGCCCAGGCGGTGCAGGAACTCTATCCCGGCACCCAGGTGACCATCGGCCCCGCGATCGACAACGGCTTCTACTACGACTTCGCCCGCGCCGAGCCCTTCACCCCGGACGATCTGGCGCTGATCGAAGCGCGCATGCACGAGATCGTCAAGCGCGATCTGCCGATCGTGCGCGAGGTGATGGATCGGGAGCAGGCCAAAGAAGTCTTCGCCGCGCTCGGCGAGACCTACAAGGTCGAGATCATCGAAGACATCATCCCGGTGGGGGAGGAGGTCTCGATCTACCGCCAGGGCGACTGGTTCGATGTCTGCCGCGGGCCGCATCTGCCAAGCACCGGCCGGCTGGGCGAGGGCTTCAAGCTGACCAAGGTGGCCGGCGCCTACTGGCGCGGCGACTCGAAGAACGCCCAACTGCAGCGGATTTACGGCACCGCCTGGCGCGACAAGAAAGAACTCAAGGCGTATCTGACCCGCTTGGAAGAGGCCGAGAAGCGCGATCACCGCAAACTCGGCAAGCAGCTTGATCTCTTCCACTTCCAGGACGAGGCGCCCGGCATGGCCTTCTGGCACGCCAAGGGCCGCATCATCTATCGCCTGGCCGAACAGTACATGCGCGAGAAGCTCATGGAATACGGCTACGACGAGGTGGAGACGCCGCAGATTCTGGACCGTTCCCTATGGGAGCGCTCGGGTCACTGGGACAAGTTCGCGGGCGGCATGTACACCACCCATATCGACGAGCACGACTTCGCGATCAAGCCGATGAACTGCCCAGGGCACATCCAGCTCTACAACCAGGGGTTGAAGAGCTACCGCGATCTGCCCCTGCGCATCGCCGAGTTTGGGGTCGTGCACCGCAACGAGCCCTCCGGGACTCTGCACGGGCTGATGCGGGCGCGGCGCTTCACGCAGGACGATGCCCACGTCTTCTGCACCGAGGACCAGCTCCAGACCGAGGTCGCCACCCTCATCGATATGGTTTTCGAGACCTATCGTGACTTCGGTTTCGATCAGATCGCGCTGGCCCTGTCGCTCCGCCCCGAGAAGCGAGTGGGCAGTGACGATCTGTGGGACAAGGGCGAGGCGGCCCTGGATCTGGCGCTCAAGGCCAAGGGCCTGGAGTTCAAGGTCCAGCCGGGCGAGGGCGCTTTCTATGGCCCCAAGATCGAGTTCACCCTGCACGACAGCATCGGCCGCGCCTGGCAATGCGGGACTATCCAGGTCGATTTCTCCATGCCCGGACGCCTGGGCGCGCACTATATCGCCGAGGACAACAGCAAGCAGACTCCGGTGATGATTCACCGGGCGATTCTGGGCTCGGTGGAGCGCTTCATCGGGATTTTGATCGAGCATTACGCCGGTTTGCTGCCGGTCTGGCTCGCGCCGGTGCAGGCGGTGGTCCTGAATATCACCGATCGGCAGGCCCCCTATGCGACTGAAGTGGCTAAAGCCTTGCGCAAAAAGGGCTTCCGTGTGGATTCGGACTTGAGAAACGAGAAGATCGGCTTTAAGATTCGCGAGTACACCCTGCAACGGGTCCCCTATCTGCTGGTGGTCGGTGATCGCGAGGTCGAAACCGGGCAGTTGACGGTCCGTGATCGTAAGGGCCAGGATCTCGGGTCATTCGATCTCGACGGGTTCGCGGCCTGCCTAAGCGACGCGGTCGCGACGCGCGCACACTGAGGGCCGGACGTAGGGGCGGGTTTCAAACCCGCCCCTACACCATAGGATCTGTCTGGATATCAGGTGAGAAGGCTATAACAGGTTGAGGGGGGCGACCGGACGTCGCCGCCCGCGGTCGTCGTCGGCGCAGGTTGTGCCGGCGTCCGACAACGCAAGCGCAGGCCGGGTCGCACCCGGCACTCGGACAGGGACGGCCTTTTTTCAAACCTTGTGGAGGAACCGGCAATCGCTGCACCAAAGAGAAACCGCGTCAATCGCGAGATCAACATCCCGGAAGTACGGTTGATCGGCGCGGACGGCAACCAGGTCGGAGTCGTCAGGGTCCGTGAGGCCCTGGAAATGGCGGAAGAGGCGGGCATGGATCTCGTGGAGATCGTCCCGACCGCTGAGCCCCCGGTATGCCGCCTCATGGACTACGGCAAGTTTCGCTTCGATCAGAAAAAGAAGCAGAACGAAGCCAAGAAGAAGCAGAAGCAGGTCCAGATCAAGGAGATCAAGTTTCGCCCAGGGACGGACGAGGGAGACTATCAGGTCAAACTACGCAACCTGATGCGTTTCCTCCAAGAAGGGGACAAGGCGAAGGTCACCATGCGGTTTCGCGGTCGCGAACATGCGCACCGCGAACTTGGGCTGGAGTTGCTCAAGCGCATCGAGACTGACCTCACCGAGTTGAGCATCGTGGAATCCCAACCCCAGATGGAAGGACGCCAGATGGTGATGGTGCTCGGCCCCAAGAAGAAATAACAGTTCGCAAATAGCGGAGTTGAGCAATATGCCCAAGATCAAGACCAATCGCGGGGCGGCCAAGCGTTTGAAGCGCACCGCCACCGGCGTCAAGTGTTATTCGGCTTTCCGGCGTCACATCCTGACCAAGAAGTCGACCAAGCGGAAGCGTCATCTGCGCGCGGCCCGGCTGGTCCATTCCTCGGACCTGAAGTCTGCCCTGCGGATGATTCCTTACTGCTGATCGCTGATCGCACCTGATACCGGAGAGAGAAGATGCCACGCGTTAAACGGGGCGTAACCGCGCACGCCCGTCACAAAAAGATCATGAAGTTGGCGAAAGGCTACTACGGTGCACGTAGTCGCGTCTTTCGCGTCGCCAAGCAGGCCGTCATCAAGGCCGGCCAGTATGCCTATCGCGACCGCCGCCAGAAGAAGCGCCAGTTCCGCGCCCTGTGGATCGCCCGTATCAACGCGGCCGCCCGCCAGAATGGCCTGTCCTACAGTCGCCTGATCAACGGGCTCAAGCAGGCCGGGATCGAGGTCGACCGCAAGATGCTGGCGGATATCGCCTACCACGACAGCGTCGCCTTCGCCGCCATCGCCGAACAGGCCAAAGGCGCCCTGGCGGCCTGACGCCGCGCGCCCGCAAGGACGCGGGCAGTGATGATCGGCTCCGCACCTGATATCCAGGCAGATTCCTGTTGTAGGGGCGGGTTTCGAACCCGTCGCTACGTCCGGTGATCACGTTCGACGGCCATAAGTAATTGACGAACGAAGGGAAAGGCCCTCGTCTTTCCCTTTTTCGTTGCCGCGGGGTTCGCTGCGAATCCAACCCGGCATTATTCCTGAATTCGCGTTCATTCGCGGACAATCTACTTCAACGGCAGGTTGGACTATGCCCGAACAGACCGGACTCGGAATCGATGCGTTGCGTGCGACCGCGCTGGCGGCGATCGACGACGCCGCGGACCTGGCCCAACTCGATCAGGTCCGGGTGCGCTTTCTGGGCAAGAGTGGTGAGCTGACCGCGTTGCTCAAGCAACTCGGCACGCTGCCGAAAGAGGAGCGCCCGGCCGCCGGCCAGTGGATCAACCAGGCCAAGGACGCGCTCCAGCAGGCACTGGATGCACGGAAAGTTGTATTGGATCAGGCGGCGTTGATGGCCCGTCTGGGTGCGGAGTGCATCGACGTGACGCTGCCGGGGCGCGGCCAGCAGTCCGGCGGGCTGCATCCGGTCACCCGGACCTTGCGGCGCATCGAGCGCCTGTTTGCCAATGCCGGTTTCGCGGTGGTGGAAGGCCCGGAAGTCGAGAGCGTCTACCACAACTTCGAGGCGCTCAATATCCCGGAGCATCACCCGGCGCGGGCGATGCACGACACCTTCTATTTCGATGCCGACCGGTTGCTGCGCACCCATACCTCGCCGGTGCAAATCCGGGTCATGACCGAGCAGGCGCCGCCGCTCAAGGTGATCGCCCCCGGACGCGTCTATCGGTGCGACTCGGACCTGACGCACACCCCGATGTTTCATCAGGTGGAAGGGCTGCTGGTGGACGAGCAGGTGAGCTTTGCGGATTTGAAGGGCGTGCTCTACGACTTTCTGTCGAGCTTTTTCGAGCGCGACCTGAAGCTGCGCTTCCGGCCGTCGTATTTCCCGTTCACCGAGCCGTCCGCGGAAGTGGACATCCAGTGCGTGATGTGCGGCGGGGCGGGTTGCCGGGTTTGCAAGCACACCGGCTGGCTCGAAGTCCTGGGCTGCGGCATGGTCTACCCCGAGGTCTTCCGTCATGTCGGCATCGACCCGGACCGCTATCTGGGATATGCCTTCGGCATGGGAGTGGAGCGGCTGGCGATGCTGCGTTACGGTATCGACGACATCCGCCTGTACTTCGAGAACGACTTGCGGTTCCTGCGCCAGTTTGCCTGATCCCAGGAAGAGTGCCTTTTCCGGTTCAAGGATTTCCGGTTCACCGATTTTCAGGTTCACAGATAATAGGAATCCCTCCAGATGCGTTTCAGTGAATCCTGGCTGCGGGAGTGGGTGAACCCACCGGTCGACAGCCGCACCCTGGTCGATCAGCTCAGCATGGCGGGGCTCGAGGTCGACTCCGCGACGGCCGCCGCGCCGGCGTTCTGCGGTGTGCTCGTGGGCCTGGTCACACAGGTCGAGCCCCACCCCGACGCCGTCAAACTGCGGGTCTGCACCGTCGAGGTGGCCGCGGCCGCACCGTTGCAGGTCATTTGCGGCGCGGCCAACGTGGCCGCCGGCCAGCGGGTGCCGGTAGCGACGATCGGCGCGGTCCTGCCCGGCGACGTGAAAATCAAGCGTGCCAAGTTACGCGGTGTCGAGTCGTTCGGCATGATCTGCTCGGCGGTCGAACTGGGGCTGGCCGAGACCTCCAACGGCATCCTGCCGCTGCCGCTGGATGCCCCGATCGGCGCGGATTTTCGCGCGTGGCTTGGCCTTGACGACGTCTGTATCGAGGTCGATCTGACACCGGACCGCGGCGACTGTCTGTCGATCGCCGGGCTGGCACGGGAGGTGGCGGCGATCAACCGGACCGACTTGACGCCGATTGCAGCGGCTCCGGTCGCGCCCGCGATCGACGCGCACTTCCCGGTCCGGTTGGAGGCGTCCGCGGCCTGCCCGCGCTATGCGTGCCGCATTATTCGCGGGATCGACCCCAACGCCGAGACGCCCTTGTGGATGCGCGAACGCCTGCGTCGCGGCGGGGTGCGCTCCATCAGTCCGGTGGTCGACGTGACCAACTATGTCATGCTGGAACTGGGTCAGCCCATGCACGGCTTCGATCTGGGTCGGCTGGATCGGGAGATCCGGGTGCGGCTCGCGGAGGCCGGGGAACAGTTGACCCTGCTGAACGGCGACGACATCGTGCTGCGCCCCGATACGCTGGTCATCGCCGACGCCGCCGGGCCGGTGGCGCTCGCCGGGATCATGGGCGGCTCCCGCACCGCGGTAGCGGACGATACCCGCGATATCCTGCTGGAGAGCGCGTATTTTGCACCGGCGCAGATTGCCGGCAAGGCCCGCGCCTACGGACTGCACACCGACTCGTCCCACCGCTTCGAGCGTGGCGTGGACCCAGGACTGCAGGTTCAGGCGATGGAGCGTGCGACCCGGCTCCTGCTCGACTGCGTGGGCGGTCAGCCCGGGCCGGTGGTGAACGTGTTGGCCCCGGATCACTTGCCGCAGCGCGCCCCGCTGATGCTGCGCACGGCCCGCTGCACCCAGATCCTGGGGCTGGAGATCCCCGCCGGGACCATTGCCGATCTGCTGGCGCGCCTGGGGATGGATCTGGAGCCGGTCGCCGGCGGTTGGCGGGTGACGCCGCCCAGCGCGCGCTTCGATCTGATTCATGAGGTGGATCTCATCGCCGATGTCGGGCGGATCCACGGTTACGAACGCATTCCGGTCAGCCATACGAGCTCCGCGGCCGTCACCAAGGGCACCCCGGAGGCGGCCTTCGAGCTGGACCGTGCGCGTCTGCTCCTGGTGGATCGCGGGTTTCAGGAGGTCATCACCTACAGCTTCGTGAGCCCCGAACTGCAGGCGCGGATCGAGCCTGGGGCCGAACCGCTGGTGTTGGCCAATCCGATCAGTGCCGACCTGTCCGTCATGCGTCTGTCACTGTGGTCCGGGTTGTTGCACACGGCGCGCTACAATCAGGCCCGGCAGCAGGAGCGGGTGCGCATCTTCGAGACCGGCCTGCGGTTTCGCCCGGGGCGCGATGGACTGCGCCAGGAGGCGGTCATCGGCGGACTCGTCATCGGCAGTGTGGATGCCGAGCAATGGGGGCAGCTTGCCTGCCCCGCTGATTTTTTTGCCCTCAAGGCCGATGTCGAGGCCCTGCTGGCGCTGGGTACGGTCGGCGGCGTCGCGGGGTCCAGCTTCCGCTTTGTCCCGGCCAGCCATCCCGCGCTTCATCCGGGTCAGAGTGCGCTGATCGAGCGCGACGGGCATCCGGTGGGACTCATGGGCATGCTCCATCCGACGCTGGCCGCGGGGCTGGACCTGCATGGCGACGCCTTCCTGTTCGAGGTCGAGCAGGCCGCGCTCGGCACCGGCGCACTGCCCCGATTCGTCCCGATTTCCCGCTTTCCGGCCATCCGCCGTGACCTGGCCATCGTGGTCGATGCCGCCGTCGCCTTCGGCGATATCGCGGCCTGCGTTCGCTCCAGCGCCTCCGACTTGCTGCGCGATCTGGTACTGTTTGATGTCTATGCCGGGGGAACTGTCGATTCCGGCAGAAAAAGTCTGGCTTTGGGATTGATTTTACAAGCATCTTCTCAGACACTTACCGACCAGACGGTCGATGAAACGATAGCGCGGGTACTGGACCGTCTGATGTCCGAGTTTGGTGCACGATTGAGGGATTGAAGCGATGGCGTTGACTAAGGCCGATATGGCAGAACATCTGTTCGAAGAACTCGGGCTGAACAAGCGCGAGGCCAAAGATATTGTCGAGCAGTTTTTTGAGGAGATCCGGGCGGCGCTGGAGCGCGGCGATCAGGTCAAGCTCTCCGGCTTCGGAAACTTCGATCTGCGTGAGAAAAAGGAGCGCCCTGGCCGCAATCCGAAGACCGGCGAAGAGATTCCGATCACTGCTCGCCGTGTCGTGACCTTTCGTCCCGGTCAGAAACTGAAAGCGCGCGTGGAGGCCTATGCTGGAACCGAGCAATAGCGAGGTCGAGGTCGTCGGATCGGGCGAACTGCCGCCGATCCCCGGCAAACGCTATTTCACCATCGGCGAGGTGAGCGAACTGTGCGGCGTGAAGCCGCATGTTTTGCGCTATTGGGAACAGGAGTTCACCCAGCTCAATCCGGTCAAGCGGCGTGGCAACCGCCGCTATTACCAGCGCCACGATGTCCTGATGGTGCGTCAAATCCGGTCGTTGCTCTATGACCAGGGCTTCACCATCGGCGGTGCCCGCCTGCAACTCAGCGGCGAAGGGGCCAAGCACGACCTGAGCCAGACCCACCAGGTGCTGCGGCAGATGCGCATGGAACTTGAAGAGATTCTTCACGTTTTGCGCCGTTGATCCGCGGTGGGGTCCATGGCTGTTGTTCTTCGTGCGGTTGTTTGGATGTGATCAGAACTGACGGGGCCGGGCCTCTCGGTAGGATGAGCAGAGCGAGAGCGATGCCCATCATCAAGCGTCGCGGTGGCCGGATGGGCATCGCTCTCGCTCTACCCATCCTACGCGCATCTGCGACCACATCACTTTGGATCGCACCCCGGTTGGTCAGCAGTTCCGAATTTGGGTGGCCGCCGCCAACAGCGTGTCGGCAGCGAGGCCGATGGTGGATGCGCTGCGCTTATCCACCCTACGAAACCGGCTCCGTTGTAGGGTGGATAAGGCGCGCCGCTCGGTGGCAGGGACTCGGCACGGCGGTCGCGCGCGCCGCATCCACCCGAGGTCGCGCGGTGCCGCCCAAATTTGGAATTGCTGCCGGTTGGTTTCGCGGCTTGACACGGTCGGCCTTAAAACGTAGTCTTACGCGTCCACCCGGGGCGTAGCGCAGCCTGGTAGCGCACCTGAATGGGGTTCAGGTGGTCGGAGGTTCAAATCCTCTCGCCCCGACCAAGTGACTGGGCGGCAGCAGATGACTCTGTTGCCGCCCTTTTCGTTTGTGGGCCGCAGACACGCCGCGTCGCGCCGTGAACGGCTCAGCGTGTCCAGGGTCCAAGCCCTGGTCTAAGCCCTGGTCTAAGCTGTAAGTCCCTCCCATGCCGCTAAATAGCACCGAAGAAATCATCGCCGAGCTGCGCGCCGGTCGCATGGTCGTCATCATGGACGACGAAGATCGCGAAAACGAGGGCGACCTCCTGATGGCCGCCGATCAGGTGACGCCCGAGGCGATCAACTTCATGGCCAAGTTCGGCCGCGGCCTGATCTGTCTGACGCTGACCAAAGAGCGCTGCGAGCAGTTGCGTCTGCCGTTGATGGTCACCGACGGTCACGCCCCGCATGGCACCGCATTCACCGTCTCGATCGAGGCCGCCGAGGGCGTAACGACCGGCATCTCGGCGGCCGACCGCGCGGCGACCGTGCTCGCGGCGATTGCTGCGGATGCCCAGCCGCGCGATCTGGTGCAGCCCGGCCACATCTTTCCGGTGATGGCGCAACCCGGCGGGGTGCTGGTGCGTGCCGGTCACACCGAGGCGGGCTGTGACCTGGTCCGGCTGGCCGGACTGGAACCCGCCGCCGTGATCGTGGAGATATTGAACGAGGACGGCAGCATGGCGCGCCGGGCCGACCTGGAAGCCTTCGCGCAGACCCATGGGCTGAAGATCGGCACCATCGCCGATCTGATCCATTACCGGGTTCGTCACGAGAAGGCCGTCATCAGGGAGTGTGAGTGTGAAATGCCCACGGAACATGGGGAGTTCCGGGTGCTGGCCTATCGCGACAGCATCGACAACGATCTGCATCTGGCGCTGACCATGGGCGAGATCGACCCGGAACGGCCAATCCTGGTGCGTGTCCACTTGCAGAATACGATGTGCGACCTGTTCGCCCCGCGGCATCCGGCCTGCGGCTGGCCGCTACAGGCCGTGATGCGCCAGATTGCGGAGGCGGGCGAGGGCGTCATCGTCGTCCTGCGCAATCGTGACAATGCCGCGGATTTGCTGGCGCGCCTGAAGGATCTGCAGTTGCATGATGGCGAGGACACGGTTCCGGCACGGCGTCACAAGGAACGCAGCGAACTGCGCACCTACGGCATTGGCGCCCAAATCCTGGCCGATCTGGGCGTGCGTAAAATGCGCGTGATGAGCGCCCCGAAAGCCATGCACGCCATCTCGGGGTTCGACCTGGAGGTGGTCGAGTACGTCAGCGGCGGGCGCTGAGGAGCCGTTCACTCATAAGCGAAACAAGCCCATCGGGGAACGCCTGTGGCATCTCTGTCGTTGTCGTTGTTTAACTTAGTTTCCAACCCAGATCATCAGGAGTCCCCAGCATGAGCATCAAGACGATCGAGGGCGTCCTGCGCGCCGATCAGGCCCGTTTCTGTCTGGTGGTATCCCGTTGGAACGCCTTCATTGTGGAGAGCCTGGAGAAGGGCGCCGTCGATGCGCTGCTGCGCCACGGTGTGGCGGAGGAGCAGCTGACCATCGTCCGTGTCCCCGGTGCCTTCGAGATGCCCGTCGCCTGCGAGCACATCGCCAAGCGGGGCGGATTCGATGCCATCGTCGCCCTGGGCGCCGTGATCCGCGGCGGTACCCCGCATTTCGAGTACGTCGCCGGTGAATGCGTCAAGGGCATGGCCCAGGTGAGCCTGAAATACGGCATCCCGGTCGCCTTTGGCGTGCTGACCGTCGACAGCATCGAGCAGGCGATCGAGCGGGCCGGCACCAAGGCCGGCAACA